>Ga0209542_10005676_pt1 | contig 24750 bp, 26 predicted proteins | sample RifCSPhighO2_01_FD_184028 | JGI IMG/M metagenome (GOLD analysis project Ga0209542, IMG submission 184028) | Soil microbial communities from Rifle, Colorado - Rifle CSP2_plank highO2_0.1 (SPAdes) (version 2) | ecosystem: Environmental > Terrestrial > Deep subsurface > Rock core/Sediment ...
GCGCTTTCTTCTGGAGCTCACGAGAAGAAACCATAACCTCGTCTATTGCCCGGAGCACTGTGGGATCGGTGATCTTCTCTCCTTTTTCTTCCGCGCGAATCCTCATGAACGTCACGTATTCGAGCATAGAATCCGCAACGTATTCTGCAGTGAGAGGGTTCTCCAGAGCATCAATGGAAGTGCTCGTACTTGCTTTACAACCAACGAGGAGAATACCCACGAGGAAGAGACCAACCAGAATGAGAGAGCGATGCATAGGGGAAAATTCTAGCGTTGGCAGGAGTGCGAAACAAGGCTAAGGAAAGGGAATTCTCAGTGTTTTAACCTCATAGGGCTTGATCCCCAGTCCCCTCTTTTCCTTCGTTGATTGCACGAATCTGGGATGCACGCATGATCTTACTTTCCCGGAAAGTGTAGTGCTCTCCACGCTTCTCGATCTCCTTGAGTAATTTACTGATTCTGTAGATCTTCTTATTTTCTGTGACCTGCTGATCCAGGCTCATGAGAGTTCCTCCTCGGTGAAGAATCACATTGGTCCAATACCAGGCGCGGTGATCATCCTGTCTACGATTTGCGGTGTTTACAAGTGCAGAAGCAGCGCTGCCATCAGCGATATCCAGGCAGATATTCGTAGGTGAAGTATGCGAGAGTTCGATGTACTCCTCATCTGCGGTTTCCCCTTGAATGGTTTCATCCACAACCCCCCGCTGTTGCTTGCGAACCTTCTGGAGCGCCTGAATTTTGCCCATGTGAACCGCTTCCAGCTCGCGTTCCGGAGTGAGGTAGCGGCGCTTGTTGCACCATTCACGATTGTAGAGTGCCCAGCTGATCATCCCTACGCAATTCCCGCCATGAGCTGCAAGCTGAAGAACAAAGCTCTGCAAATCGCTTGGGAGACTTGTGATGAGCTCATCAATTTCCTTCACTTCGTTCCCACCCTTCTCAGCTTTCTCCAGAACCTCTCCTCGCGCCATGTGGTGATGTTTGACGTACTCCTCCATGGAATGAAGTTGTTTGAGATCAGATTCTGCTACTGCCTTCTTCTTTCCCTCCTCGATGAGTTCCATGGCTGCGTCCCATGCTTTCCGATCCATCTCGTGCCGGATCAAGAGAAAATCCGGACGGTTTTTTTCGAGCTCCATGATGCGGTGCTCCATCTCGGAGACCTCCGCGAGCTGTGCATCGTAGTGGAGACTTAAGAAACCACTCTTCTCCGGTACCTTCATCCCACGGATGCCCTGATGTTTGCGTGCGACGTCCTTGGCACGCTCATAGCGGCGGTAGATCTGCACCTTGGCTTCGAGCCGCACGGCCATATTCCCATTCACGATGCTCTCGAGCTGCGGGAGTGTATGGTTCCCATTAAAGACGTACTCCGTGAGCCATCGCTTGGTACCACCGGAATCGAGTGCGGGGGAAGCTCCCTTGAGAAGTGACCATGCACGGGATCGAAGTTGCGCCGCACGATCGCGCTGGTTCTTCATATGTGAGACGTACGAAACTCGCTCATCGTAGTGCATCCACAAAAATCCCTTGGTATCCGTAAACTCCGTTTTCACTCCCGCAAACGCCGGATCTTTTCGCATAGTCCAGAACTTTATAGCGACTGCTCTCCAGGTTTTGATGAGCTCTGCGAGCGATCCCGAACCTGATCCTTTCACAAATTCTTCCATATCTTTAAACGCAGCCCCTTTCTTTGGACCTTCCTCAAAGATACGCGCAAGCCAGGTACCCACTTTATCGCGGTGGAGTGCAGGCTGGGGAGTTTTGGTTGCATCCATCAGCTTCTTCTCCGCATCCTTCTTGAGCTGTTCATACTCGTATCCTCCCTCCGCAGCAGCAAGCCCTGCACGAATGTGATCGATGAGGTTCTTGCGTTGGGTAAATTCCATATCGCCAAACCACTTATCGTCATTCCGCAAAAATTCAATTTTGGAACGAAGTTCAGCATTCTTCACACCACTTAAACGTTTGTCATTGCGGAGATCTGCCCTCTCCTTTGCAAGTGCCCGACGCTCTGCAAGGTACTGTGGCAGAACTGATCGGAGAGAATACTTCACCGTGTCATCATCGCGCCCGGAATCTTTGACCCACGAAACCCATTCCTCATACGAACGCCGGGATATCACTTTATCCTGAAGCGCATCTTTGAGGGGATTGATGAATTCCTGGTGGTAGAGCTCGAGCTCCTCCTCCATCTCTTTCTTGGAGAATCGTTCAAAGTTTTCCAATGCCTCGCGAATCTTGGTGGGATCGCCCTCCCGTTCCAAACGATCAAGCCAATCACGTAATTGACCCCGTTGTGCAGATGAAGCAAATCCCGTTTGCTCACTCACGCGGAAGTAATCATTGTACTTCGCCCTAAGGAGCCGCATAGAGGAGTGCACCCGGCTCCCATCTGCAACCACCTCTTCCGCTTTCGAAGCGGAAAAATGCTCAGTAGTGGCACTGCTCATAGGCAGGCATCATACGTGCTCCATCGCAGAAATTGAATGACATGGGAGACAATTTGTGCAGCAACATTTGCTTCCACTCTGAGGAGGGCACCGCTATGCTCTGGCCCTAATGATCCTCTCTGATCGAGATATAAAGGCAGTGATTGCATCTGGCCGCGTGAAGGTCGAAGGGTTTACGGGTGAGCCCCATATCCATGCGTCTTCCATGGATCTGCACCTCCATAACGTCTTTAAAGTCTACGAGCACAGCAAGTTTGCCGTCCTCGATCCGCGGAATATGGACACATTCAAGAACAACATGCGCACGATCGTTGTAGAAAATGATGATCCCTTCATGATGCAGCCTGGGGAATTTGTTCTCGGCGTTACGACGGAGAGAATCACGGTTCCGGATGATCTCGTCGTACGCGTGGAAGGAAGATCATCACTCGGGCGCCTTGGGATCATCATCCACAGTACCGCAGGGTTTGTGGATCCCGGGTTCAGCGGCACGATCACGCTCGAAATCAGCAATTTGAACCGCTTACCCATAGCGCTCTACCCCGGTATGCGCATCTGCCAGATTGCATTCGAGATGATGTCGAGCCCCGCGGAAACTCCCTACGATAAAAAACCATTCAGTAAGTACATGGGGCAGGAGCTCCCGGAGGAGAGCAGGCTTGCGGGGGATCCGGAGTTCGCAAAGAAACCTTGATTAAAGACGTTGGAGAGTGGGATATACTCTTTCTTATGCCTCGTATTAACCGCATGGGTTCGGGCAAAAGTGGAGATGTCCTCGATGAAGTCGGTGAAGTTATCCGATGGGGAACCACGATGCGCACTCGCGCACGGGAGTTACGAAGCTCAATGACGGAAGCAGAAAAAGTTCTCTGGAAGGAATTACGAGGCAACAAGCTCTGTGGGCTTCAGTTCTACCGCCAAGCGGCCATTGATCGATACATCGTCGATTTCTTCTGCCCTCGTAAAAGAATTGTTGTGGAGGTGGATGGGAGTGTGCATGATGAAGAGGAAGCAGAAGAACATGATGAAATTCGTGATAAATTTTTAGTGAAGCAGAAGGACATAAAACAGATAGTGCGGATTACCAATGAAGAGGTGATGAATGATTTGCCGGGAGTTTTAGAAAAGATTGCGAGGGCGTGTGGAAAAAGCATGTAGCGCCCCCTCCCCGACCCCTCCCCGCATCGAGGAAATGCTGATTGATCAAATCCAGATTCAAAAAATGAGCAGAAGGATGCGGGGAGGGGTGCCTCATCATTGAACTCTTTCCCCTCCCCATACCCTGCCTCAAACACAATGAGGAATACTTTCGCATGGGAAAGGCATTCGAGTATGGGGAGGGGTTAGGGGTGGGGGCGAATCGTCTTCCGACTCAATCCTTACTCAGCTGAAAGTACCGCAAGAAAAAATTGTGTATTTCATTCCGAACGTCGATTTCAGACTTCAGATGATCACTGTATTTCAATATATCCACAACGTCCTCCAGCGCATTCGAAAATTTTCCGCATTTTTTGAGACGTTTCTCCTCGCTCATCCATTCAAAAAGAAATTCATGGAGAGCGGTGGATGTCCAGTGAGATCGGTTAATGCGCCCCTCGAGAATCGGATCTTCACCCCCTTCTATCAGCATGTCCCCTAAAGATGCAACACGCTGAGCAAGAATCAGCTTCTGCTGGAGGATGGCATCGCCAAATGTACCCCGAGGGTACCCCTCGCCCATTTCCATAAGATGCTTAAGGTACGCTCTTCCCTTCTCGGTATACCGCCACAAATCATCTTTGGAGAATCGAGCTTCTTTTTCCGGATCTCGAAAGTCTTCGAATCCCTCAAAAATATTATCCATCGTTTATTATTATAACCACTAAAATTTATTATGTCAACTCTCTCATAAACCCACTCACATCCCTCTTTGCGACTTCGTGCACAGGAGTCGTCAAAATCCCCTTCCGTGGTTCCAGACGCTCGTAGAAGTTCGGAATATTCGTATTCTGATAGAGGATTCCCGTTGCGATGCGCTCAGTCGTATCTGTTGCGATCTTTCGCGCTTGCCCGAAATCATGCACATCGTGTCCTTCGGTCGTGACGTCGTAACATTTTTCGAGGAGGTACTCATGTGTAGCGAAGTGATTGTAGGTGGGACACGCTTGCAGAACATCCACAAATGCAAAGCCGTGCTTCTGGTGTTCGATTGCGGCTTTAAAAACTTCCGTAAGCTGCTTGATATTGCCGGAGAAGGTGCGGGCGACGAAGGTTGGTTGGAGCGAGAAGATAAAATCCATGCTCGCAATCGTCCGCTCGGGAATGCCGTACGGAGAACTATTCATCGGCTGTCCCTGCCACGTGAGCGAGCTCGCCTGCCCCGTCGTGAGGCCGTAGTTCTCGTTATTGTGGAGGATGAACGTCATCGGATAATTGCTGCGGATCGCATGCACAAGGTGCCCCACGCCTTCGCTAAAGCTCGCGCCGTCGCCCCCAAACGCAATAACAGGAACATTCATATTCGAAAGTTTTGCTCCTGCCGCAAATGGAACAACTCTTCCATGCAAGCCGTGGAAGCGGTAGCCCATGAGCTTATCCGACGCATTCCCGTGGCATCCCACGTCAAAGCAGAGGAAGACCTGCCATGGGTGAAGTTTAAGCTCCGTGAGCGCAAGTTTGATTGCAGACCAAATGCCATAATCGCCGCAGCCATCGCACCAGGTGCATTGATTTGCATGATGGTAATCGGCCATGGAGGGACCGGTCGTGCTGTCCGGTGACTGGAGAGGGATGTTCATAGGAAGGTTTTGAGGTTTGGAGGTTTAGAGGTTTTGAAGAATTAAGTTTTGTAACTCATCGAAATAGAAAGGTCGCCCATCATATTTCAAAATTTTATCTTTGATATCAATGCCACACTGCTGCCTAAGGAGCATCCCAAGCTGCCCCTGGTAATTTGCTTCGATCAAAACAATTTTCTTCGCCTTCTTCGCAAGTTTTTCGAAGAGCTCTGTCTTGAGCGGCCAGAGGTACGTGTAATGGAGATAGCCAATGTTCTTTTTTTTCATTTCCTCGGATTCCAACACATCGAGCACCGTCATCTTCGTACTCCCCCACCCCACTATCAGAATGTCCGGATTTTTGGCTCCATAGAGCACAGGTTCGGGGAGATTCTTCTTGAGGATTTCCATCTTCCTCATCCTCTTTTCCATCTGCGCCTTCGCCATCTCCGCAGATTCATCAATCGAGCCATCGGCATTGTGCTCATCGGCTTGAGCATTGAATGTTTCCGCCTCACTCCCGGGTAACCATCGCGGCGTAATGCCATCCTGAACACTCGGATCGTAGCGATCGGTGCTCTTGAGTTTCTTCAATGCTATTGGATCGGTGATGAGCTTCCCACGTCGAAGCTCTGTTTTTTTCTGATCGAACATGGGGACTGTACAGAGTGCTTCCGCTATATGCTTATCGGTCATCACGATGACAGGCGTCTGGTACTCTTCGGCAAAATTGAATGCCTCCGGCATCAGGGAAAAACAGTCCTCTGGGTCGCTCACCGACATCACAAGCCGTGGGAACTCACCGTGGGAAGAATTGATGGCAAGCAGAAGATCTCCCTGGGCAGTCCACGTAGGATTCCCCGTTGCAGGCCCCGGGCGCTGCGCAAGGACACACACCATCGCATTTTCTATCATACCGTTCATGCTCATGGTTTCGGTCATGAGGTCATACCCTCCGCCCGAAGTCGCAGTCATTGCGCGGGTACCCATGTAGAACGCACCCGAAGCCATCTGCGCTGCTGTGATTTCATCCTCTGCCTGCTTCACGACGAGTCCTGCTTCCTTTTGAACGGATGAAATGTAGGCAAGGAGCGGGGAGCTTGGAGTCATCGGGTAGCCGACGTACACACGGAGTCCTGCGTGGAGAGCACCAAGCCCCATTGCAACGCTGCCTGTGACAAGAAGTTGATCCTTCCATTGGGAATCCGGTTTGGGGAGCGAGACCGTCACGCGACCGAGTTTTGGATCGTTATAAATGCACCCCGCATCCACGCATTCCAGATTTTTTTTGACGATATCCTCCCCCTTGTGCTGGTACTGCTCGCGGACCAGCGCTTTCAGGAGCTCGATATCCTGGTTCAGCATATCCCATACGAAGCTCGTGAGGAGAACGTTCGCAAGAATCGGACGCGCTTTGAGTTTTTTAAGCATCTCATCGAGCGGAATGTAGGCGATCTTGATCTTGTTCTCGTCAATCCAGTGCTGTTCCTCTTTGGAAAACTCCCAAAAATCCACATCATGAATGATGATGCCGCCTTTTTTGAGATCGTAGAGGTTGTGTTCGAACCCGTGGTGGTTGAGCGTAATCAGAATATCGGTCTTCGTCCCGGGACTTCTCACCGGAATCGAATCCACATCAATCTGGAAGCTCGCATGGCCGCCTTTGATGAGCGACGGATACTCGCGGTAACCAAATACCGAGTAGCCGCTGCGCTTGAGTCCTTTGGCGATCACCTCACCAATCGAGTTGATGCCCTGTCCCGAGGAGCCGACGGCTTTAATGGAAACTCTGCTCATGAGAGTAGTTTGGAAAGCAATTCCTCTCCCCACTTCTCCACCTTCCCCTCCTTTCCATAGGGTTCGTTCACAATCACAAGCGGCGGAATGAGTGCATGGCCTCCATGCTCCTTTATAAAGTGCGCCATATGCTCCGTGGCCCTCGCCGTGTACTTGTAGCGTTCATCCCCAAGGCCAATGACTGCGCACTGCTTCCCCCGAAGATCCGCATCCTTCACCCTCTTCCAGAGGAACTCCACCATGTGTGGATTCATCTGCCCTTCCCTTCCGCCCGTGTTCCAAGTGCCGGAGGCGAGGATGAGGAGATCACCTTTTGTGAGATCATCTGCTAAAGCTTTCTCTGCAATCTGCACGGAAAATTCGAGTGAGGGTTGCTTCTCCGCAAGATACTTTCGGAGAGCATCCACCACGTATTCCGTATGACCGCTTGTGGAGGCGTAGATGATGTGGAGATGGGGCATCCTGGAAAGAAGTATAGCAAATGGTGATGGTATAATCACATGGCAAGGACGATTAGCTCAGCTGGTTAGAGCGTGCGATTCACATTCGTAAGGTCACTGGTTCGAATCCAGTATCGTCCACCAATCACGACTTTCGGGGCTGGCGCGCAAAACGCGCCACCCTATTTTGGCTTCGTATCGCACCGCATTCTCTTTCAAAGCCCAGTTCAAGCCGGCTTGCTTGAGAAATGTTGGGATTTCTTTGAAGTCTTTCGTGTGAAGCAGACTTTTGGCTTCTTTGCTGCGTACAATCATCTGGCGACACGGTTCTAGCCACTCACAGTGGTTCCGTTCAGCACGAGCGATTTTCTGGTCAAGATCGACCTTCTGAGAAACGAGTTTGTTCTTTTTTCCGATGTATTCGTCATTGGTAATCGTGCCATCGAGTCGAAGATCAAGGAGGTCTTCCAGTTTCTTCTCCAGTTTCTGTTTCTCACTCTTCAAGTGCTGAACGGCTGCCCGATGATCTGACTTGCTCTGAGTTTCTTTCTTGTCGAGTTCTCGCAGCATGTTGTTCGCCCATTCTTCGGGCAGGGAGAGCTGTTCGACAATCTTTTTGGCTTGCTCAAGTATTTTTTCTTCTCGCAGATAATGTGTCGTAGGGCATGACCCCTTCTTTTTCGTACAGTGATAGTAGTGATGCCCTTTCTGTCTCTGGCAGGTAATGGAGCAACCACACTCCACACATTTGAGCCAGCCGACGAAAGGAAAATCCTGATTTCTCCTGTGCTTCATTTTGCCTCGGTTCTTCATAACCTGTTGGCACATGTCGAACAGCTCTTTGCTGATTAGTGGCTTGAACGAACCTTCATGCAATTCACCATTCACCTGCATGAGTCCGCAGTGAATGGGATTTTTGAGCATCGTCTGGACGGCGGCCTTTCCCATGACGTTGTTCAAGCGACTGCGGAAACCCTTCCTTGCAAGAAAGTCCTTTATTGCATCGAGCGTGTAGTCACCTGTCGCGTAGAGCATGAACGCTTCCCGAATGATCGGCGCTTTCTCCGAGTCGATGTCGATGTTCCGCGTGTGAGGATTATTGAGGTAGCCCGTCGGTGCCTTCCATGACCATTCACCGCGCTGCATCTTCTGTCGTATTCCTCGCTTCACGTTCTCACTGAGCGCATCGGTATAATACTTGGACTGCCCGAAGGCGATTTGCAGCATAAACTTTCCATTGGGGCTGTTATCGAAGGTCATGGTCGGGAAGCGCAGGTCTTTCAGTTTTCCGCAGTCGAGAAGATGGATAATCTGGCCGCCGTCCACGGCATTCCGTGCAAGTCTGTCGGGATGCCACGACAAAATCCCGTCTGCTTCACCTCGTTCGATCAACCCCAACATTTCTCCGAAGCACTTTCGTCCGGTTTCGCGTGCTGTTCTGGCCTCCTCGAAGGAGGCGACGATTTGTAACTGCTCTTTTGCTGCGTACTCTTCGAGTTCACGAAGTTGCGCTGCGATGGATAATACTTGTCTCTCTTCCTGTTCACTCGATTTACGAACGTAGATGACATAGCGGTTATCCATGAGCAAATGGTATCACACGGAGAAAAATTTTGCGGCTGGCGAATTGAAAGAGGATGCGGTGCGATACGAAGCCTAAATAGGGTGGCGCGTTTTGCGCGCCAGCCCCGAAAGTCGTGATTGGTGGAGCCTCGGCGACAAAATCATAACCGATTTCCGCGAACATTGGCGCGGCGGCTGAAAAATTCGGGGGCAGCCGCCACGCCTCCAATACGCTCCCGCCGTTTCCGTCAGAACAGCACGCGAAACCGGAAAAGCAAGACGGTCTGAACTGGGCGGTTCGCCAGCCGCAAATTTTTCTTGTTATCTCCTTTTTGCTAGAACGAATCATTTTCGATGTCATCCAAGTGATTGATGAAAATATCTAACTACAGAACATTCTTCTTTCCTTCTTATTTACTGAGCTACCATTGACTTCTGTAAGCCAATTATCTACTTTTTGAGTATATAAAAGTCATCCAATCTTGATACGGTGCCAAAAACGCCAGAAGCTCTATTAAGTTCTTGTATGTTCATTTGATCCAGTTCACTTCTCGTAGCTCCTAGAATGTCTAACACTACCTGAGGGTATTCTTCAATTTCAGCTATATCGAATTTATCAGTGTATTTTTGAAAGTGATAAACACTAAAACCAGCATCTTCTGCAGCTTTTTTGGCATCAGGAAACATTCCATACCCAAAGCATACACTTGGTGTAACTCTGTATATTTCTCTCATAACTCGTCTTAGGTACTCCATTTTCTCTGGTGAAGATGCCTGCCCAAGTATCTCATTAAAAATCCAGTTACCCATTATTACACTACTGCCATCTTCTTTTTCTCTCAAATATGTTAAGGCATCTGATCTTTTGCGTTCGACTTTCCCATCGTGAGTTAATCTATCATTAAGCACAAAAGCAGGGTCAACGCCAATATATTTTTTGGCTCCCATTTGAAGTAAAACTTCTGGAAGTCCTTTTTGTACATGGCCACAACCAAGATCTGTAATTTCCTGATCTTTCAGATAAGGTTTTAAAAACTGTGGTCTGTTAGAAAGTAGATTTCCAAATTGGCTTCTACACTCTAACTCTTTGAAATCAACCAATTTTAAGAGCTTATCGTCAGAAAGAGCGGAAAGCGTATTGCCATTATTGGCTACAGCTTCACTGTTTGTATTCATAATTACATTATAGCATATATTCTTTTCTTTTACTATGCATGCATGCATTCATCGAGGCAGCAAAAGAGCAGTTCCAAATCGTCACGGAAACGGCGGGAGCGTATTGGAGGCGTGGCGGCTGCCCCCGAATTTTTCAGCCGCCGCGCCAATGTTCGCGGAAATCGGTTATGATTTTGTCGCCGAGGCTCCACCATTACAAGTTCAAAAGAATCAAAGAAATCATTCCGCTATTCTTAGCTCATGCCAATCGCCCGAGACCGAATCCTCTATGAGGACGAGTATCTCCTCGCCGTGAACAAACTGAGCGGTGAGCTCGTGGTAAAGGGGAGCGGAAAAACAGAGAAGCTCCCGCTCTTCGATTTTTTGAAGAAGGAGTATCCGGGACTCCGCGCTCTCCATCGCCTGGATTTTGAGACCTCCGGCGTCATCATCTTTGCTCGGACGAAAGAAGCGTACGAGGGAGTGATAGAGACTGCTTTCGAAGGTTGGAAGAAGTTCTACCATGCGATCCTTCTTGAGCGCCTCGATCAAAAGGAAGGAGAAATCGAAAAACCCCTCCCTGCAAGGATGAGTGGAAAGGAAATCCCGGCACTCACACGCTACAGAGTTGTGCGTGCATTCGCGCATGCAACACACGTCGAAGCAGAAATCGAAACAGGTCGTCATCATCAAATCCGCAAACACTTTGCGAGCCTTGGTCATCCCCTGATTCTGGATGATCTCTACGGAGATAAAAAACTCAACCGTCTCTTCACAAAGGAGTTTGGGTACCATCGATTCTTCCTCCATGCCATCCGTACCGAGCTCCTGCATCCCATTACAAAGCAGAAGATTGTGATCGAGGCGCCAATCCCCAAACCATTCGCCGAAGTGTTGAAGAGGCTTGTCTGAGTTTTCTTCGAGCGAGTCCCGAGCGACGCCGCGAAACGGCGGAGTCGAGGGGCGAGTCGAGAAGCTGCTTCTCGACTACCTTGCGGATAGCAGTGCAAAGATCATCCGCTCACTCAGTATTGATGTGGATCGCTCGAAGAAAACAGAGTACAATTTGATACTGATGATGAATGCCCTCACCATACTCAACGAGAATTCTGATTTTGTCATGGGTGCCTACAACATGAGTGCACTCATGGGCGGGATGTTCTTTATTTTGATCTTGGATACGGCATTGAAGGGGTGGGCCATGTGGCGTGCGGCAAAAATGGAAAAGAAATCCTGGTTCATCATGCTGCTCATCACAAACTCCGCCGGCATCCTCCCGATCATCTTCCTCTTCATGACCAAACCGGAATACGTAAAGCGATTCCCAAAGGGGAATGTGTCTTTGTCGTTATCGTAAAGGGAGCCTGGAGAAACGGATGACAGAGCACTGGAGAGCATGATAGGCTCCGCTCCGCGCAAAAGATTTACTTCTCTTTACCTCACTTCGCATGTCCAATAGCTTCAGCATCAAGGAAATGAACCAGTGGGCACTCGTCAGCTTCGCATTGCTTGGATTCATCATTGGGTACTTTGCACATACAGTGATTAACCCGACATTGGGAGCAAGTCCCACTGCCCGTCCGAGTGTTGTTCAAAATAATCCCACTCCAACGCCAACGCCCACACCTACTCCAAGCGCTCCTGCTCCTGCTGGTGCTCCGATTGCAAATGCGGCGGATGCCGATGATGACCCATACCTCGGGGAGGAGGATGCACCAGTAACACTCATCGAGTTTACGGATTACCAGTGCCCTTACTGCGGCAGGCACGCCTCACAGACTGTGGCACAGCTCAAGAGCGAGTACGCGGATACGGGGAAGATTAAGTATGTCGTGCGTGATTACCCGCTCGCATTCCACCCATTCGCACAGAAAGCAGCGGAAGCGAGTGAGTGTGCGGATGATCAAGGAGAGTTCTGGGGAATGCATGACAAGATGTTTGCAAATCAGACGGCGCTCGATGTGGATTCACTCAAGAAGTACGCAGCAGATCTCGGTCTCGATCAAACAGAATTCGCAGACTGTCTGGATAGCGGCACCCATGCGGAGGAGGCGAAGAAAGATATGGCCGATGGCTCGGCTTCCGGCATCACCGGCACTCCCGGCTTCATCCTGATTGCAAAAGATGGCACCGCAACCAAGATTTCCGGCGCCATGCCATTTGCGAGCTTTAAAGCGGCAATTGATGCTGCTCTATGATGAGTTATTGCAGATCCTTCCTTACTTGACTCCAAATGCGACCTGGGACTCGCGGCGCGTGCTCCCTGCGTCTCCTCCGTCTCACATTTCCTGATTTTGCGGGATGTGTAGCGGCTTCCTCGAACATCATTGCTGCAGTAGTCCTTCTTCCCTGATTAATGAGCTCCAACATTTTCCTAAGATTTTCATTCGGAGGATTTTGGGGGTCAATGAACTCCGCGCCACTCTCCTCGTAAACACCCACCACGTACACGGGGAAAAATTTCTCATTCATCCGACCCATAATAACACCAATGTCAAAAACGCTTTTCTATGGTAGAATAGGAACTAATGAAGCTTTTCTCCGGTTCTTCTCATCGGGCACTTGCGGAGAGCATCGCAAGGGAATTGAAGATGGAACTTGGCAAAGTGGAGCTCCAGACCTTTTCGTGTGGGGAGCAGTACGTGCGCTACGAGGAATCGGTGCGCGGGCAGGAGGTCTTCATCATTCAAACAGGGAGCGAGGTCACCGATAGCGATATCCTGGAGCTCTGCCTCATGTGCCAGGCTGCAAAGCTCGGCTTTGCAAAATCCATTCACCTCGTGATCCCCCACTTCCCCTACGCCCGCCAGGATCGCGTCAGTAAACCCCGCGAGCCTGTTTCTGCAAAGCTCGTGTGTGATCTCCTCGTGACTTCTGGTGCGGATCACATCATCACGCTCACACTCCACACCGATCAGATTCAGGGATTCTCGGATGTGCCGATGGATGCGCTCAAATCACACAAACTCTTCGCAGAACACTTTAAAAAGAAAGGGCTCAAAGATCTCGTGGTTGTCTCCCCAGATGCGGGAGGAACAAAAGCTGCAAAAGTATTCGCGGATTCTGTGGGTGCGGATCTCGCAGTGATGCATAAGACGAGACCCAAACATAACGAAGCTGCGATCCTCCACGTCGTGGGAGAAATCGAGGGGAAAACCGCCATCCTCTACGACGATATGATCGATACCGCAGGCTCAATCTCCGCGGCCAAGGAGGCACTCATAAAGAATGGTGCCAAGGCGGATGTTTACGTGGCTGCTACGCACCCCATTTTCTCCGGACCTGCGGTGGAAAGACTCTCGGAGGCTAAATTTAAAGAGGTCGTCGTGAGTGATTCGATTTCGCTTGAAGGGAAAGAGTTCCCCGGCCTCACGGTTTTGAGTATCGCCCCCATGCTTGCTGAGGTGATTTCTCATGTTATAAAGGGCGAAAGTGTGACGGAGATGTATAAGTAGGGTTTGGGCTGGGGCTAGGGCTAGGATTTTTTCTCTCCAAACCCAAACCCGAGCCCTATCAATGGAGCATCTCAAAAATCCACGCATAGAGCTTCTGTGCTCCTTCCACGAGTCTCGGTCCCGGGCGATTGAGGAGTGAATCATCAATGACCTTCACTTTCCCTTCCTGAATAGCAGTAAGGGAATCCCACCCTGATCTCTTCGTAATCAGAGAAGTCTCCACCAGTGATCCAGCTCCACAGATCGAGAGGATGATGAGCTCGGGGTTCCACTTTTGAATTTGTTCGAGGGAAACCTCGGGACTCAAAGAACCGGAAGGAATCGGGAACTGCTCTCCCCCTGCAATGCGCGCAACCTCTGGCACCCAATTCCCAGAGGCATACGGAGGATCATGCCACTCTTCTATGTAGAGACGCGGACGGTGCGGAAGTTTTTGGGCACGCTTCTTCACCTCGTTCATTCCGTGGCGCATCTTCTCGGTGAGAGCACGGGCATCTGCTTCGCAATCGAGCAACGTGCCGATTTCCAGAATCGATTGGTAGATCTCATGGAGAGTCCGTGGATCCTGATGAATGCACTGCATATCCGCTGCTCGAATTTTTTCCGCAAGCTTTTTTTGGATGATGGTGGAAGTGAAAACGAGATCGGGTTGATAAACTTTGAGGACATCGATATCGACTTTTTGATGACCTGAAATCTTCGGGATGGTCCTCACCTCTTCGGGGAAATTGCTGAACTGATCCCTCGCGACGAGGAGATTCTCCTTTTTGAGCGCAAAGAGGATTTCGGTAACTGCGGGGGAAAGGGAAACAATGCGCACTCGGGAAGACTACAGAAGACGCTTTCTTCGAGCGAGTCTACGTTCTCTTCGAGTGAGGAGAACGTCGCCGCAGCGACGGACGACGAATCGAGAAGTTCCCCCGTTGATCCGCTTCTCGACTCCCCGATAGTCATCCTCAATTCCTCAATCTGCTTCCCACCAATGCACCAAATCGCTCGAAGAGAACCTCTTGCTTTTGCCATGAATTCCGGTAGATTTACCCAAATACCCATGAAATCCGGACTCATTCCGCCGGCTTCCACGAATCCCAAAGATTTCACCATCGCGACGCTCGGGAGCCACTCGGCGCTCCAGATCCTTAAAGGAGCACGCGATGAGGGGATGCGGAATGTTGTGATTTGTAAAAAGGGAGCAGATCGCCCCTATAAGAGCTACGGAGTCGCAGATGAAATTCTCTACGTTGATGAGTGGAGTGCCTGGGATGAAAAACTAGAGGAGGAGCTAAGGAAGAGGAATGCCATCATCATCCCTCACGGCTCATTCATCGCCTATATGGGTCACGAGAGAGTGAAGCAGATGAATGTGATGTACTACGGTACGAAGGACATTCTGCAGTGGGAATCGGATCGTAGGATGGAACGCGTCTGGATGGAAAAATCCGGGCTCCTGCTCCCCAAAGTCTACGAGAAGCCAGAAGACATCGATAAGGCAGTCATCGTAAAGTTTCACGGTGCCGGTGGCGGCTTTGGATACTTCATTGCCAAAAATGCAGAGCAGTTCTACGAAGTGAAGAACCGCAAGTATCCGAATGAGAGTGATTTTGTGCTTCAGGAGTACGTCGTCGGCGTTCCGCTCTATATCCATTACTTCTATTCACCGATCACGAAAGAACTCGAGATCATGGGATTTGATAAACGATACGAATCAAATGCTGATTCGATCGGACGCATCAAGGCAGAAGATCAACTCGCGGCAAATATCCACACGAGCTACACGATCGTTGGGAACTCGCCCATCGTGGTGCGCGAATCCTTGCTCCCCGAAATGTTTGCCATGGGTGATCGGGTGCTCGAAACGAGCAGAGAGGTAACAGGAACCAAAGGACTCTTTGGACCGTTCTGCCTGGAGTGCATCGTTACGCGGAAGCTCCAGATCTTCGTCTTCGAAATTTCGGCAAGAATCGTTGCTGGAACAAATCCCTATGTAGAAGGCTCTCCCTACACCGCTCTCAAGTACGATGTGCCAATGAGTACAGGGAGGAGAATGGCGAGAGATATTAAGCAAGCAATCGAACAGGGTAAACTTTCGGATATTCTTGGATAATTCCTCTTTCGTACCATGAGCATATTCATACCGACGGATGCACTGGCCAAGGACATCGACCAAGATGCGCACCAGATAGAACTGGATGCGGGCAAGCTTCAGCGAGTTAGCGGGGAGCCATACCCAATATGTCTGGAGAGGATCACTACCATGCGACTCATAATTGCGAAGCAAAAAATAGCTGAACAAATTTCTCAAATGGAAAACTAGAATGGATACCCCACAGATGCTCAAAGGCTATGATCAATCGAACCTCTCGATCGGAGTCCTGGGTGGTCACTCGGCTCTCGATTGCTGCCATGGAGCAAAGAAGGAAGGGTTTAAGACGCTGTGTGTGGCAAGAAAAGGGAGAGAAAAAACATATGAGAAGTACTACAAAACTCATGATGGAAGAGGATGCATAGATGAAACCATCGTCGTTGATGCGTTCGAAGATGTTTTGAAGAGTGCCATTGTGAAGAAGCTCCGATCATCGAACACAATTTTTATACAGAATCGCTACTTTTGGGTATACATAAGCGATTATTCAAAGGTTGAAAACGAGTTCAACGTCCCAATCTTTGGGAACAGGACGTATGTGAAGATCGAGGAGCGAGATCAGAAATATAACCAGTATCACCTGCTCCATGATGCAGGAATACGCACGCCCAAGATTTTTAAGAATGCGAAGGAGATTGATCGGCCGGTGATTGTGAAGGCACAGGAAGTACAGAGAGGATATGAGCGCGCGTTTTTCTTTGTACCAACTGCAGCACAGTACGAATCCATCGGAACAAAGTTAGAGAAGGAAGGAAAAGTCGCCAAGAATTGGCGAGAAGCACCGATCGAAGAGTACATTCTCGGTGCACAGGTCAACCTTAACTTCTTCTACTCCCCTCTTTCCGGAGAGCTAGAGCTCATGGGAACAGATATGAGGCGTCAAACCAATCTGGATGGATTTCTCCATCTCACTGGAGATGAACAGAAAATGGTCCGTGAAACATTTGATGTAAAAAGGATCGAAACCGGTCACATCGCAGTCACGGTAAAGGAATCACTCCTGGAAAAAGCATTTGAGCTTGGGGAGAAGTTTGTCGCAGCGACAAAAAAAACGGATGTGAGAGGAATCATCGGTCCCTTTGCGCTCCAAGGAGCAGTCGTCGCGGAAGAGGGAAAGGAAGACATTGTCATCTTTGATGTGAGCTTAAGGATTCCAGGCTCTCCTGGAACCAAATTCACACCGTATTCGATGTATCTCTATGGAGAACCGATGAGCTATGGAGAGAGGATTGCGAAGGAGATACGGAGAGCAGTGAAAGAAGGGAGGTTGGAGGAAATCATCACATGAGTTCTCTTCGAGCGAGCGACACTGAGCCCAGAGGCGAAAGTGGAGAGAGTCGAGAAGCGCTTCTCGACTCGTCCGCTGCGGCGGACTCGCTCGAAGAAAACAGATACAATATCCCCCATGACCAACGCCGAAATCGCAGCGGTCTTTGCACGGATTGCACTCATCCTCGATCTCCAGGGAGAAAATCCTTTCCGGGTGCGCGCGTACGAGCGCGCGGCGGTCATGATCCAGAACCTCTCGATGGATCTGCGACGAATCTACGAGAAGGAAGGGGTAAAAGGCCTTCAGGAGCTACCGGGTATTGGGAAAGATCTCTCGGAGAAGATCGAAGAGATGATCAAAACGGGGAAGCTCACGTTCCTCACAAAGCTGGAGAAGAAGGTACCAATCGGACTCTTGCAGCTTATGGAGATCGAAGGCATCGGCCCGAAGAGAACAAAACAGCTCTACGAAAAGTTCAAAATTAAGGACCTCACGGATTTGGAGAAGTTGATTGCCTCAGGAAAAATTGAAAAGCTCCCCGGTTGGGGGAAAAAATCTGTGGAGAATTTACTCCGCGGTATCGATCAGCGGAGCCGTGTGAAGGGCCGCCTCCCGATCGGGGAAGTTTGGAGTCTGGCGCAAGTCATCGCAGAAGCGCTCCGTAAAACAAAGCTCTGCACTCAGGTGGAAATCGCAGGGAGCTTAAGGCGCGGCAGGGATACGATCGGTGATCTCGATTTCCTCGTTGCAAGTACCAAGCCAGACAAAGTGATGGAAGCGTTCTGCAACCTTCCCGAAGTTGAAAGCATCACGGCAAAGGGAGAGACGAAATCCACAGTCTTTTTGAAGGCGGGGCTGGATGCGGATCTACGAGTTGTGGATGCGGAAGTCTTCGGTGCGGCGCTCCACTACTTTACGGGGAGCAAGGATCATAACGTCCACATTCGTAAAATTGGCATCGAAAAGGGACTCACGATCTCCGAATACGGTGTCTACAAAGGAACGGCAAAGAATAAAGGGAAGCTGATCGCTTCGCGCACGGAAGAAGACGTCTACAAAGCAGTGGGGCTCCCTTTTATTCCGCCGGAACTCAGGGAAGATCGCGGGGAAATCGAAGCAGCGCAGGAAGAGAGTCTCCCACATTTGATCGAGGAGCGGGATCTTCGCAGCGATCTCCACATGCATAGCACCGTGAGCGATGGCACGGCATCGATCGAAGAGATGGCAAAGGCGGCAAAGGAGCGTGGCTTTGAGTACATTGCGATGACGGATCACGCTTCGCCGATGGGTATGGTAAAAGGCATAAAGAACACTCCTCAGTCACTCAGAGAATATTTGAAAAAAATCGCGCAGGCGCGGAAAAAAGTTTCCGGCATTCATATTCTCACGGGATCGGAAGTGGATATCCTCAAAGACGGCAGCCTGTACTTACCCGATGAGCTCCTCAAAGAACTCGATTTCGTCATCGCCGCAATCCACCAGAACTTCCACGATTCACCGGAGGCAAATACCAAACGCCTCATCCGCGCATGCGAGAATCCATACGTCCATGCACTCGGGCACCCGACCACGCGGCTCCTTGGAAAACGCATGGGCATTGAATTCGATGTGGAGGCGGTGCTAAAAGCGGCGAAAGAGAATGATGTCTGGATTGAGCTCAACGCCTCCCACGAGCGCCTCGATCTCCCCGATGTGCATCTCAAACGGGCGAAGGAACTCGGCGTGAAGGTGATGATCGGCTCCGATGCGCATTCAACCAAAGGACTCGATTACGGCTTCGGGATAATGCAGGCGAGAAGGGGGTGGCTGGAGAAGAGTGATGTGGTGAATTGTGGCTTAATGGGAAATTTGAAAAATTATTGCAGAAATAAAGGCAGTGGCTTGCCATGAGCGAACGGCAGCTTTCGGGTCCTTCGATTCGTCCCGCAAAGGCAGAACTCACTCAGGGTCATTCGGCTTACTGCCGCGAATCGAATGGTTCCGAACGATTTACAGGTTACTCAATCCTCATTTCATATTTCGATTGAGTTTTAAGTATCTAAAGAATATAATGCAAGCATGGGATTTGGATCTTTCGTTAGGCCAAAAATAAGCGATATGGGATCAGCGAAACGTGTGAGTCGTTGGGGCCTGGCGGCGATTGCCATTTCTTTACTAGGACAAATTGGAGGGATCGTGGCAGGAGGAAATGCTTCTGCTTTTATCTCCATTATTTTTGTGTTTTTTTTACTAGGTATAGGCATTTTCTTCCATTCGAGAATTGCGATAGTCGTTCTTCTTATATTTTATGCATTTTCGTTGATGTTCCTTCTTCCTTTTTTAGCAGGAATTCTGGGGGGTGAGGCCGGGACTCTTCTTTTTCCCATTTTAGTGAGTACCTGTTTTACTTTGCTTTCATTGCATCTGGCAATACAGGCATGTAACGCGATTTTTGCTTACCATCGTCTTTCTAAATAGAAAATCGTTTGTGGCGCCGAGAGAGGGAACCCGCCTTCGTCCCGCTCCTGCGGAGCTACGGACGGGCAGGTCGAACCCTCACACCTTGTGGGTACACGATTTTGAGTCGCCTGTCCGTCGTAGCTGCCGAAGCAGCGAAGACGGATGCGCGTCTACCTGATCGACAACATATGGTGACGTAGGGATCTCAAGTTACTACATTCTCAGTTTGACCTCGTAATCCTGCAATCATTAAGAAATTCTCGAATAAACATCTCCCTGCCTCCATCGACGTATTTTTGATCATTTGCCATTCTCTTTCCAATGTCTCAGGAGACATCGCCTTCAGATCAGGATCGTTTTCTTTCAATACTCTTAATGTTTCATCATTCATGTCCCAGTGACCTTGGATACCGTACGCAGTTTTTGTAACACGCACGATTTGATTCTTACACCACAGACCTACCGCAAGAAGAGTCATGGTCGGTATGAGGTCAACTGTTTCACCATGCAAGTGGAAAATGGGAATCGAAAATGGCAATCCGTTGAGTAAAGGATCAATTTTCCCATCTGCCGTGAGTTCCACAGTGAACGGTTTGTTGTCAGCATCAATACAACCGATTTCACGAACGTTATTTCTACGGACTGATCCGCCCATTGCTTTCACAAGTGTTTGTAATCCAAGACAAACACCGAGATAGGGAATATTTGCATTTACCGCCTCACGAATTTTCTGAAGTTCAGTTTGCATCTTCTCAGTTTCATCGTTCGCACTGTCAGGCCCTCCCATCACAAGCAAACCGCTTATATTTTTTTGATCAGGCCAACGATCACCAGCATTAAGATCTATAACTTCATAGGGGATGTTATGTTTTTGCATCACTTGCCCAAAAAGACCGGGGCCTTCATGCGCGAAGTTTTTGATTACAACAACAGGGCGAATCATACAACTAGTGTACCAAATTATGGTGCCGAGAGAGGGAATCGAACCCTCACACCTTGTGGGTACACGATTTTGAGTCGTGCGCGTCTACCAATTCCGCCATCTCGGCTGCAGAGCAATTTTATCATGAAAATGTGCCCATTGTGCGTAGGGGCGCCCCTACAGACAAAAACAATCAACCTTTCGTCATCTCACGGAGGAGAACATGTTACGATCCCCTCATGTTCCTCGATGAAGCCACAATCACCGTGCACGGAGGGAAGGGTGGCGATGGAATCGTTGATTGGCGACGGGAGAAGTACATCCCACGCGGTGGCCCCGCAGGGGGCGATGGCGGCGATGGCGGCGATATCATCTTCCTTGCAGATCATGAGGCCGATACGCTTTCGAGCTTTACAGGGGTGAAGGATTTCCATGCAGAGGATGGAGAGAATGGAGGTGTGGATCGCTGTGGAGGAAAAAATGGGAAAGATCGTGTGCTCCGCGTGCCTCCGGGCACCGTGATCACAGAAGCGGAGACAGGAAAACTGGTCGTGGATCTCTTTGAAGATGGTTTGAGTAAAGTGATTGCAAAGGGTGGGCGCGGCGGCTACGGCAACGCACACTTTGCAACGAGCATTCGTCAGGCACCGGATTTTGCGGAGAAGGGGGAAACCGGGAAAGTGAGGAATTTACACCTCGAGCTGAAACTCGTCGCAGAGGTGGGTATCATCGGGTACCCAAGCGTGGGGAAATCCACCCTGATCTCGGTGATCAGCGCGGCAAAGCCAAAAATTGCGGATTATCCTTTTACGACACTCGTCCCAAACTTGGGAGTCGTCACAGTCTACGATCGTACATTCATCGTCTGCGATATTCCGGGGCTCATCGAAGGCGCAAGCGATGGCAAAGGCCTTGGCACCGAGTTCCTGCGCCACATCGAGCGCTGCGGCACGCTGGTACATCTCCTGGATGTGAACCGGGAAGATCTCGTACAGGATTACCGAATTATTCGAAAGGAACTTGAGCGCTACTCCCCCACCCTCGCAAAGAAGCGCGAGCTCGTTGTTCTCAATAAAATTGATCTCGTCCAAAATGATCCAGCACTCTTTGTGGAAGAGCTCCGAAAAAATGGTATCAACGTTACTGCCTCGATCGCCGCAGCCACACACTTTGGCATCAAAGAATTCCTGAATAAACTTCTACCTATTGTGTTAGAGGAAAAGGAGAAGCGCCTCGCTCAGAAGAAAGAACAAAAAGAAGAGGTACCCACACTCTCCCCGCACCTCACCTCGGATCGCACCGATGCATTCAAAATTGAGGAGGAAACAATCGGGAAGCAAACACTCTTCAGAGTGCGCGGGAAGAGAATCGAGCAGATCGCACAAATGACTGACTGGGGGAATAACAGCGCCATTCAGCGCTTCCGCGATATCGAAGAGCGCATCGGCTTACAGAAGGCACTGAAAAACTTGGGTGCCAACGAATCCTCAACTGTATTCATCGGTGAGACAGATGTTAGTGGCGTATGGTGAAAAAGCTCTTACTCCCCTGCTGCTTCCGTGCGCGTCAGGCCCTTCGTGATGTACTCCACAGGCTCACGGAGATCCTTGGGACCAGAAATCTCGATGTGGCGATTATCACTGAAGCTCCGGTAGCCGATCGCACGCTCGCCAACCACGCGTACATCGCTATCCCCAACACCAAGCCCTACAACGTCTCCGGATTTAAGCTCCACCACAATCGGTCCATCGCCCGTACTCTGCACATCCACGGCGCCAATCTCCACATGCCAGAGCACCGTGGACATTGCTCCAAAGGATTTGTAGTACCAGTTCTTGTGCACAGGCACACAGAACCCAACGTGCGCAGAGCAATACTCCTGAGTCCAGCGACCTGCTGAGAAATCTTCTTTGAGCATGAGCTCCACCGATTGGCTGTAGCTGCCGCTCACAGCACTACTCGTGCTGCTTGCGGAGGAGCTCGTCGAGGAAGAGGGAGATGAGGAGGTTGCAGAGGAAGATGACGAGGAAGAGCTGGAAGAAGAAATCGAACTATTGGAGCCTTCGCTCGAAGACGTGGAAGAACTACTCGTAGAGGAGTCTGATGAGGAAGAAGAATCCGAACTCTCCACTACTCCCTCCTCACACATTCCAGGGCCATCTTCCGAGAGCACACAGGAGAATCCGGTAGGACATCCGGCCCCATTCTCTCCACCGCAGAGCACGCGCATTACTTCCTTCTCGTTCCCTTGCGAATCGGTCTCACGACGGATCCAGGCGATATCCTTCACCTCCATAATCGTTCCCCCCGCTTCCACGGTTGGCATCACATCCCCCTGCACACGCACCAGCTTCTCTGCATACAAAGAAAGCGCGATGCTCGATTCTTCACTCGCTTTCAGGAGCACCATTTTGCCATCCGTGAGCATCAACCTGTGACTCCCCTCCTGGTAAATCGTCACACCACCTTCCTCCAAAATCCCCGTGTAGGTCACATTCTTTGTCACGAGATCATCCTCATTGAGTGGCGGTGGCGGAGGTGTGGAAGATTCCTGCTGTGTTGGCTCCGTAGGCACATCTTCCGGAGTTGTACTGCAGGAAACTGCGACCACGGACACAGCGAAAACGGAGAGGAGGAGGATTGTTCGCTTCATAGTGCATGGAGTATACCGGCTTCTCATTTTCGATGAAAATCGTGAATACATTTATTATTCGACTTAACGAAAACGCTGATGGTGGAGCTGAGGGGAAAGTTTTTGAACTCACACTAGATCCGCTAGAACTTGCGAGAAAGTTCGCTGAGCTTAAATTTGCACTCGATTGCGTCAAAATGATCTTGAATAGCCAATCAGAGAAAAAAGATGGTCTGGTCCTGTAAATATGGATCAGTCAATGAGCTGTGGGGAACGATTTTGAACTGTCGAGGTCGTGCAATCCACCTTCGAGAAAGTTAAGCTTTTCGGTAGTATTGCGGCATGGATGGACTTATGAAACGGAACATCACTTTGCTCCAATTCTTCCGTGTCGTAAGAAACTTTGCGCTATTTGTTCCAATTATCGTTCCCTTCTATCAGGAAAATGGTTTGAGTCAGACACAGATTTACGTACTGCAATCACTCTTCGCTATTACGATCGTTTTGTTAGAAGTCCCGAGTGGGTATTTTGCTGATGTCTTTGGAAGAAAGCTGAGCATTGTCCTTGGAGCGGTCTTATCAACGGTGGGATTTGTCTTGTACAGCGGGTCATATGGTTTCTTTCCTCTGCTTCTGGCTGAGTTTGTATTGGGCATTGGTTATAGTTTTATCTCAGGTGCAGATTCAGCGTTGGCTTACGACAGTTTCGCTGCTGAAGGTAATGAGAAGGGCTATTTACGCTATGAGTCCCATGGCAATGGTTTCATGGGAATCAGTGAGGCTACGGCAAGCATTATTGGAGGATTCTTAGCTGTCATCAGTCTGCGCACGCCACTTGTGGCTCAGGCAACGGTCTACGGACTCACCATTCCTCTTGCTCTGTTTCTTACAGAACCAAAGCGCATCATAAAAAGTTCTGCAGAACATCCGTGGAAGAACGTCCTACGCATAGTGAAATATGCACTGCACGGTCATCAAGAAATTAAGTGGCTCATACTCTACGGAGCAATAATGGCCACGCTTACTCACACAATGGTGTGGCTCACGCAGCCGTACTATCAGCTTGTTGGAGTACCCATAGCTTGGTTTGGTGTTCTCTGGGCAGCACAACTTTTCATCATGGCATTGTTTTCACACAATGCAGATAAGTATGAGAGGTGGCTTGGAAAGAAATGGGCACTAATATCTTTTCCCATCATTGGATGCGCTTCGTATGTGATTTTAGGTCTCGCGCCTTCTCTTGCTGTTCTTCCAATTCTTCTCGGTTTCTATTTTGTCCGTGGTGTTCACATGCCCATCTTGCAACACTACGTGAACTCTGTTTTAGATTCTGATATTCGTGCAACAGTTCTCTCTGTGAAGAACTTAGTTCAGAAACTGATCTACTGTCTGTTCGGACCACTTATTGGAGTTGTTACAGATGCTTACTCGTTACAGACAGCGTTACTCTTCTCCGCAGCACTTTATGGCTGTCTCAGTTTAATAGTCCTCGCAAATATGAAGAGGCTGAAACTATTGTGAGTTATGTAGTCTTTCCTGTACCAACAGTCGGCTTAGGAGAGATCTTTCTGCGTTTCAGAAAATTTTCCTTAGCCTTCCTTTTTGCTTCAGGAATGATGAAAAGTTCTGCTACAAGTTCCATGAAGATTTGCTGTAAATTCTCTGCGTCCTCTTGCTCAAAATCGAGAAGATCAGGATCAGCGTCAGGATGCGCACCTTGAT
>Ga0209542_10005677_pt1 | contig 24747 bp, 21 predicted proteins | sample RifCSPhighO2_01_FD_184028 | JGI IMG/M metagenome (GOLD analysis project Ga0209542, IMG submission 184028) | Soil microbial communities from Rifle, Colorado - Rifle CSP2_plank highO2_0.1 (SPAdes) (version 2) | ecosystem: Environmental > Terrestrial > Deep subsurface > Rock core/Sediment ...
CGAGGAATAGTTAAAACTAAAAGAGCGAAGTTGTCGCTCTTTTAGTTTTAACTTATTTTATCGGGCACTCGGGTCGCACTGCAACCTCAAGATACTAGGTCATGCCGATAATAAGTTGTCAATGCGGAGAGGGTGGGATTTGAACCCACGATACCCTTTCGGGCATGCCGCCTTTCCAAGGCGGTGCACTAGACCACTATGCGACCTCTCCCTATCTGCCGCCAGGCAGATAAATCAAATTTATCATACTCTATTTTTTAAATTTTTCCAATTAAAAAGAGCTTCTTCAGCTCTTAAGATCAAGCCTGTAATAGTTACTGCGATTTAATTCTCCAATCTTTTGAAATCCCAGCTTCTCGTACATTTTAATCGCTGCTGCTCGCTTGGGGTTACTCGGATTGCTGGTCAGATTAACCTGAGTGCAGTTACATTCTTTGGCCCTCCTCAGCAATTCTTTCATTATGGCCGGACCGATCCCTCTGCCCCAAAAATTTTCATTTACTACAATATCGCCAATATATCCTTTAGTATAATTTTGGGTTAACCACCTCGTGTCATCTATCTTAAGACAGCCTAAACCGACAAATCTCATACTCTCGACGGCAACAACCATGTAAAACCTTCTCTGCTTGGCAAGCCTTTTGAGATCAAATCTGTTGTATTGCCACTGTCTTCCGGTAAGCTCACCCAGGAGACTATTGATATCTTCTACGTCAGAATTTAAAAGACTTACCCTTGATAGATCGGCCAAGAACATACTGTCCTCCAATTAAAATAGCTAAGGCAGCTTAGCATTTTAATTGAATTAAGTGAAGCGGTTAAATCCGCATGCCACGTAAAATTCTTACTCTCTCTTCCAACGGAGGATGCGTAGAAAATAATTTAGCGAACCAATTTATAGCTTCTTTGCCCTTAAACGGATTCGATATAAATAAGTGAGCGGTGCCATTGTGAGCAAAGCGCATCGGCGCCTGATCGTTTCCTATTTTTTCAAGGGCCCGAGCAAGACCTTCAGGATAGCGGGTCAGCAAAGCACCAGAAGCATCGGCTAAGAGTTCCCTCTTCCTTGAAACGGCAAGCTGGATAATTATCGCCGCAATCGGAGCAAGGATAGCCGCAAAAAGACCAATTAACAAAACTGTGCCTCCCCCGCCACGATTATCACGGTCTCCTCCGAATGAACCATGAAATGTCGCTCTTAAAATTATATCTGACAATATTGATATGAGTCCGGCCATGACTACAACGATTGTTGAAACCAGAATATCTCGATTTCCGATATGAGAAAGCTCGTGAGCCAAAACACCTTCAAGCTCTTCATTCTGAAGTTTTTGAATTGCTCCAGTTGTAACTGCAACAGCAGCATGTTTAGGATCACGGCCAGTAGCGAAAGCGTTGATTTGAGGCGAATCAATTAAATAAATTCGAGGCGCAGGCAAACCGGCTGTTATAGAAAGATTCTCAATCATCCGATAAATATACTCGTTGCCTTCGCGAGAAATAGCCCGAGCTCGCGACATTGCCAAAGCAATGCTATCCGACTTCCAATAAGCAACGAGGTTCATGATAATGCTCAAGAAAACTGCAAAATATAAAATTTCAGGCGCCTGCCAGACATAAGAAATCAGCCAACCGAAAGCAATGATAAACAGAAAAAACCCGGTCAACAATAACCACGTCTTCCTAATATTCGCATCTTTTTGTTGATATAAATTTGCCACCTTGTATTTGATTAAACTTTCCTTAGAATTTATTCAACCGGTTCACAACATTAACAAATTTTTCAATATTTATTCATTTTATCCGACCGCTGGAGGATTCCCCCGGTCAGGCCATGCGGACTTCGTCTCGCCATAGGCTCGACTTCGTTCCGCTGAAGGCGGATCGGCCAAAATCCCGACCGAGCCTGACCACCCCCATCAGTTCCCGGCAAAATTTTATAAATATCTTGAATTTGTATTAAAGTTGCTCAATGGTTTCAGAAATGCTAAGGAAAATTTAATCAAGGAAGGTAGTCGCGTAGTCCCCCTCTCTGTGAATCATTTGACGAATCGAATCGATAGCTGAAGGTTGATGGCATATATTATCAAAATCATAGGTCGAGCGCCGAGCGAAGCGAAGGAGGCAAGCGAGGGTACCTATGATTTTGATGATAATATCATGCCATCATACCAAAGCTGGAGATGAAGATGAGGAGCCTGATGAACAGAGAGTGGGACGAGAGCGATTACTCCTAAAACTTGACCGGGACAGGTTCACGGGCAGATTCGTTGTTGAGTTCAAAAAATTCTGATTTTTGGAATCCAAACTGACCGGCGATCAGATTAGTCGGAAACGATTCTATCATCGTGTTAAAAGCCATGACGTTGGTATTATAGAATCTTCGGGCGGCCTGGATCTTATTCTCGGTATCAGAAAGCTCATCTTGAAGCTTGGCAAAGCTCTCAACTGCTCTTAGCTGAGGATAGGCCTCAGATAGGGCAAAAAGGCTCTTTAAGGCCCCAGATAGCATATTCTCGGCCTGAGCATGCTCTGCCACGGTCTGGGCACCCATAGCCCTTGAACGCGCCTGAATAACGGCATCAAGAGTGGAGCGCTCATGCTCTGCATAACCCTTCACTGTCTCAATAAGGTTGGGTATTAAATCGTATCTCCTCTTCAACTGAACGTCGATATCCGACCATGATTCCTTGACCCGATTCCGGCCTCTGACCAAAGAATTATAGACTCCTATAAGCCAAACCGCCAAAACACCGGCAATGACCAAAATAATATTTAATGTATTCATCCCGTTAGAGATAGTGCAAGCACCCACTACCACCGCACGGTGGCAGAAGCAATTGCATTACCATTATCTTTTAACTTCCATAGAACCCGCTAGGGTTATCTCTAACGGGATTCATGGAACTTACTGTAACAAGAAATTAAATATAATCCAAGGTTGACATAATAATAGAAAACTATAATATCACTAAGCTGACGGTTCTTTTACAAGGAAAATAGCATGAGATTTAGATACGTTTTTTGGTTAACATTAATCATGGTCTTTGCCTCAGTTTCGGCAGAAGCCCAAACAAAGTATAATCTAGGGTTTGGCTCGGGTCTGGTCTTCGGTAAATCAAAAATCGATAGATCACTACCAAACCAAACGGCTAGAACTTTAACATTAGATGCCGAGGTTACCGGCAAGAGATCATTTGCTAAAGCCAAACTTATTTACGGACCAGATGAATTGGGTGGCCAGGCATTTAAATTCAGTGGTCTTGAAAACGGATTTACAATGAAAAAAGTCTCATTCGGATTGGCAGTAGATTACTTTTACTCTAACGAGTACGAGCCGATGATAAGAGAAGTCGGCTTATCTGCCGACTCGTTTACCAGAAAACATTATTTAACTCTTGGTATGGATATTTTATACGGAAATGTGAACAGTCGCCACATCAAAGGCTCTTACTCTATCGGTGCGGCTTATATATGGCAAGACGGCATATTCAATTACAAACACCTAAGTGAGCCTATAACAGAAATGTACGACCATGATCTTCAGCCGATTGATTCACTTAAACTGAGCGGGGCATGGACTAAATTATGGAAATTAGATATAGCCACATCAGTAAACCGGGTAAGAACTCGTGAGTTTTTAAATCGAGCGAATACTAAGAAAAGAATCGTCCCGATGAATCACATCGCCTTTGACGCTTCAATTAGTCTCCCGATCTGGAAACACCTTGAGGCATCAGTTAATGGCACCGCCAGCAACCACAATCACGGCATAATATTTTTAGGAAATTCTTTGATCTTTGGGATAGTTATTCAATAGAAAAAGCCCTTTACGGGCTTTTATTTATCTGAATTTTCTTCCTTCGGTATTAGTCAGCCAGGTAAGCGTGCCTGGTTTTGTTTCCGGGAGATTATCCGGATATAACTTAGCGGATGTCACCGGAGCATGAGCCCAACTTTGAAATATTAAACGGTCTATATTATTGCCGACGGCATTTTGGACAATACGGACTGAGATAATCGAGTCAGAAATAAACTCTTCACTTGAGCCGGAACCATCAGCCCATATAACGATACCGAACACGATTCCCTTGTTCCTAAGATAATCACGCATCTTGGGGAAATCCTCATCCGGATTGAATCCGAATCTGCTTTCCGGATCAGGTCCGGGACGCTGAATACCGCGCCGGTCAAAATCAAGATGCAAAAATGGTATTTTGATATTATTTTCTTCCAAAGAATTTACTATATTAACTATGTCCTTGAAAGAATGGCCGGGATAACCATCGATGAGGCCGACCTCTACACCAGAATAAGAGCCATGAATAATATTGACATAATCACCCACCAACTTAGCCGACTTATCTATAGTATATCCGCACAGTTCGCCGGAATAGAATGGCCAATCCTGGCTGATAGCCGTAACTGTGCCACCGTTGGCTTGGACATTTTGTATCGCCCGAACCGCATCCCTCGCAAGACGAGAAACGCTTGCATCACATCCGTGCTCAGCATGCTTTAAAGATCCTGCCTCAAATGAAATTCCTTTTCCATTCTGAGTAAGCCACCGGAATGCTTCGACCCTCCTAAAATTATCCAGCGAGTTATCGCCGCAATATTGGCCACAGCCATCCATAAGATGATAAGAATAAAACTGAAAAGTGCTTATAATATTAAATGTTTCCGGCCATAATTCTTTATCCGTGAACATTTTTATATAATCAACTGAAGCTACATTAGGACCAATCCATATCTCAGGACCGGATCTGATCTCAGAAGATCCGTCCGTAGAAGCCGGTACTAATGGATTCTTGCAACTATCCATAACACAACCGCTAGATATGACAGATCCGATAAATACCAGTAGCCTGAATCGACTAGACATTCGTTACTCCGTTTTATTTAAATGAACAACGATGGACGTACTGTATCTTATTTTGATTAAAAGTAAACCCCACCCCGAAAAAAGTCTTTTTCCCCCCAAATAGGGTAGAGGGTATTTATTTAGCCGCTGCTTTTATGAATCCCCTAAACAATGGGTGTGGGTCTAATGGCCTTGATTTTAATTCAGGATGAAATTGAGTGGCAACAAAAAATTTATTATGAGACCACTCTATTATTTCCACTAGGTTTCTCTCCGGGTTTATTCCGGCTACCACTAATCCTTTTTTCTCAAGAACCGGCCTGAATGCATTATTGACTTCATAACGATGGCGGTGTCTTTCGGAAATTAAATTAACGCCATACAGTTTAGAACTTTGAAAATTTAGATTTAATTTGCATTTATAAGCCCCGAGCCTCATTGAACCGCCCATTCTTTTTTCTTTTATATTTACAAGTTGATCGGGCATTGTTGTAATAACCGGTTTTGTGGTTTTTGGATCAACTTCGGTGGTGTGGGCATCAGCCATTCCACAAACGTTGCGGGCAAACTCTACAACTGCCAATTGCAGTCCATAGCATAAGCCAAGAAAGGGAATATTATTTTTACGGACATAATTAATGGCCATTATCTTGCCTTCGACTCCCCTTTTACCGAACCCTCCTGGAACAATTATTCCATTGAGATCTTTTAATTCCTCGAGCTGTTTCGGATTTTTTTCGTAACTTTCAGAATTAAGCCAAACGATCTCCGGTTTTAAATTAAGCGACCAGGCCGCATGCTTGATAGCTTCGATAACCGAGATATAAGAATCTGCTAAAGTAAAGTCGCCGGTACCAAAATATTTGCCGACAATGCCTATTCTCACAGTCTTTGAAGAAGATTTGACTTTTTTCACAAAGTTATTCCAGCTTCTGGAGTTTTTTTCTTTTGGTTTAAGATTGAACTTTTCCATAATACGGCTACCCAGGTGATCTTTTTCAAAATTGACCGGAATTTCATATATAGAACTTATGTCTGGGGCTGAAATGACATTTTGGGCTGAAACATTGCAAAAAATTGAAACTTTCTGCTTGCGGATATCGTCCAGAGGCTGAGAAGACCGAGCAATTATTATATCGGGCTGGATACCGGCGGAGTTCATCGCCCGAACAGCATGCTGGGTCGGCTTAGTTTTCATTTCTCCGACCATTTCTGGAATAGGGAAATAACTGACCAGCATAAACATAATTTGATCCGGCATTTTTAGTTTCATAATTCTTCCGGTTTCAAGAAATAGCAAGTTTTCGTACTCGCCGACCGTCCCGCCTATTTCAACTAAAACAAAATCAGCCTTATTTTTACGGCCGACATTCAATAATCTTCTCTCTACCTCATCAGTAATATGAGGAATGACCTGAACACATTTTCCGCCATAGTTTAAATTTCTCTCCCGATCAATAACCGCCTTATAGACAGTGCCGGAAGTCATGTAATTATCCCGTAAAATATTATCGCCGATAAATCTTTCGTAGTTGCCAATATCCTGATCGCATTCTAAGCCATCCTCAGTTACAAAAACCTCACCGTGTTCGGTGGGGTTCATTGTACCGGCGTCAACATTGAGATATGGGTCAATCTTAACCGCGGAGACCCTAAAACCGTAATCCTTGAGAATTCTGGCGGTGGAAGCAACGGTAACGCCTTTTCCGATGCCCGACATTACGCCGCCAACAACAAAAATATATTTAGTTTTAGAACTATTAGCCATAAAAACTACTACCATTGTACCCCAAAACAAAAAAGCGCCATAGGCGCTTTTTTGTTTACAACTTTTACATCATCCCCATACCACCGTCCATGGGGGGCATTTTAGTTTCTTTTTCTTCAGGAATATCAGTGACTATCGCTTCGGTAGTAAGTATCATTGAAGCAACGGATACCGCATTAGAAAGAGCGGCCTTAACAACCTTGAGCGGATCAATAATGCCTTCCTTGAACATATCCACATATTCTCCGGTTGCGGCATTCAAGCCCATTCCTGACTCCATTGAGAAAACTTTAGATACGACTTCATTTGAATCCCTTCCAGCGTTTTCAGCAATGGCTCTTAACGGTTTTTCTAAGACGGCTCTGACTATCGCCACACCGCGAGCCTCATCACCGACTAAAGGTACGCCCTTGATAGGATTAGCGGCCAGTTCTTTTGCCGCCTCAAATAATGCTACTCCGCCGCCGGCAACTATTCCCTGCTCCAGCGCCGCTCGCGTAGCATTAACAGCATCTTCAATTCTAAATTTTTTCTCTTTCAATTCAGTTTCGGTAGTAGCTCCAACCTTCAGAACAGCAACACCACCCGAAAGCTTTCCTAATCTTTCCTGTAATTTTTCTTTATCAAATTCAGAAGTTGATTTTGCAATTTGAGATTTTAATTGAGCGACTCTTTTATCAATCTCCTGCTTCTTGCCCTTACCGCCGACAAAAGTAGTCGTTTCTTTAGCAGAAACAACCCGATGAGCCCTGCCAAGCATAGACAGCTCAACGCCCTCAAGCTTCATTCCCTTTTCCTCGGTTATAAACTGGCCGCCGGTAACAATAGCCAGATCTTCAAGCATTTCCTTCTTCCTATCACCAAATCCGGGAGCTTTAACGGCTAGGGCCATAAAGTTACCCCGAAGTTTATTTACCACTAAGGTGGCCAAAGCATCCCCATCAACATCTTCAGCCACAATGATTAATTCTCTCTTGCCCGCTTTTGATAGCTTTTCAAGAAGAGGAACAATATCCTGAATCGAAGAAATCTTTTTGTCGGTTATTAAAATGAGGGCATCTTCGTAAACTGCTTCCATTCTTTCTGTGTTGGTAACCATATAGGCCGAAACGTATCCTTTATCTATCTGCATTCCTTCGACTAATTCCTTTGACATTTCGGTTGACTGAGATTCTTCAACCGTAACCACCCCGTCTTTGCCGACTTCTTTAAAGACATCAGCTATTAATTTTCCGATTTCTGAATCATTAGCCGAAATTGAAGCCACTTCTTTGATTTTCTCATAGCTTGATACCGCTTTTTTCTTTTTGTTTAGATAGTCAATCACCCACTCAGTAGCTTTATCCATTCCTTTTTTGAGAACCAAGGGATTTGCACCGGAGTTAACTGCACTAAAACCCTCAGCAACGATTGCCTGAGCTAAAACCGTTGCCGTAGTAGTCCCGTCACCGGCAATATCATTTGTTTTGGAAGCCACTTCCTTAATCAAATCGGCACCAATATTTTCAAATTTATCCTTCAATTCTATTTCTTTAGCGACAGTGACCCCGTCTTTAGTAATTGTAGGTGAACCGAAACCCTTATCAAGAATAACGTTCCTACCTCTCGGACCAAGGGTTACTTTTACTGCGTTAGCTATTTTATCAACTCCTCTTTTTAGAGCTTCTCTGGCCTCTTCCTTATATTTTATTTGTTTTGCCATGTTTTTTTAAATTTTCCAGTTACCATTTTCCAATTTCCATTAAATTAACATCGTTCATTTATTCATTTTGAGGTAATGACACAATGGCTAAATGTTAAATTATTGGCAAATGATAATTGTTAAATGGTAATTAATCCAAAATTGCGAGTATATCTTCTTCTTTGGCAATTAAATATTCTTTGTCGTCGACCTTGATCTGATCTGGTCCGTATTTTTTAAACAATACGACTTGGCCTTTTCTGATTTCCATCGGAACCCGTTTGCCGTCTTTGTCGAACCGGCCGGGTCCGGTAGCAATTACCTTGCCTTTCTCGGGTCTTTCTTTGTCTACCGTGTCAGGCAATATAATTCCTCCCTTTTTCTTTTCTTCTTTTACCGGCTCCAATAAAACATGGTCAGATAGTGGTTTAATTGGCATGCGTCAACAGCGACAAGGAACAAGGAACAGGCGACAAGCTTGTCGAAAAATTGGTTGTCTCTTGTCTCTTATTGCTTATTGCTGATTAAGTTAGCAGTCTGATGCTTCAAGTGCTAATTATAATCGTCTACAAAAATAAGTCAACATCCCTAAGCTATATTCTTAAATTGTTTTTAAATTCGGCTAACTAAAAACGGCACCTGGTGCCGTTCGTATATCTACTACTTGCTTTTCAAGAATTTTAGAGCCGCCTGAAACTGAGCGTCTTTCTTGGTTAAAAATTGAAATTGCTTAAAATCGTCGGGTTGTTCAATTTCGATATCCGGTTGAACCCCACTCCCCGTTATATTGGTTCCGTCAGGAAGAAAATATCTCTCGATGGTAATACCCATTATGAGACGACTTCCCCCTATCATATGAAGGGGCTTGTCCAACCCAAGATAATTCTGAACAGTAGCCTTACCATAGGTTCTGGTCCCAACAATAGTAGCCTTCTTATAATACTTCAGAGTTCCGGCCATAATCTCGGAAGCAGAAGCCGAAAAGTTATTAGTCAAGACGGCTATTTTAGACGGAGAAGGAGGAAAGTTGATATCTCCCGGAGTCATTATCGAAACTGTACTATCCCTGCCCCTGGATGTTATCAGCAGATTATCCGGGCCGACAAGAAAACCGACCATCTGATTAACTGCCCGAAGCGAACCGCCACCATTACCGCGAAGATCAATAATAAGTTTTCTTCCTGCGGTCCTGTCCAGAACTTCTCTGAATCTATCTACCACCTCGTCCTCAGGCAGAAAAGAACGAATCTTGACGTAAACAATATCTTTACCAAGTTCTTTATAGATAACACTTTTGATAACAACCTGTTGCCTAACAATATTCATAGTCTTCAGCTTTTGAAGACGCGCACTTCTTATCTCGATTGAAACGGAAGTACCGTCCTTGCCTATTACCATATCCCTGACTTCTGATGTCTGGAGCCCATAAACACTCTTGCCGTCAACCTTTAGTATCGAATCTCCCGGTTCAATGCCGGCTTTTAAGGCCGGAGAATCTTCAATAACTTCAACCACAAAAATATTTTTGTGAAATTCCATAAGTACCATTCCCACACCGACATAGTTCGCCTCTTCGCTAAAGTTCTTATAAAGAGCTTCAGCTTTTTCATCTATAAAAAGATGGCTGTAAGGATCTAATCCCTCAACCATTCCGATCATCCCCAAATCTAAAACCTCAATAAAAGACTTAGTGTCTACGTAATGAGCTAAAACCTCATTTTGAACAAGAAAAAAGTCAAATAGCTTCTGAAGAGACGCCGGATCACTGATTGATGAGATAAGCTTCAAAAGTTCCTGCCTTTTAAACTCCAGCTCCTGAGCTTCAGAGCTAACAGCAGTTTGAGCCGGTACTTGCCCCTGAGGCTGAGGAACCGTTGTTTGGGCAGAGATAGAATGGCCACAAAAAATAAAAATGAGAACAAGTATAAAAGACAGAGTCTGATTTCTGATATTATTTTTCATCTTATTCTCCTTGTTAAAGTCCTTAATGCTAATATAATACTAATAAATTATCTTAGTCAATCCGGTTAAAAAGTAGATTAATTTTCCAATAGAAAAAGACCTATATTAAAAACGGCACCTTGTGCCGTTAGTTAATCTCTTAATTATTTTTTCTTAGAAATTCCAGAGCCGCCTGAAACTGAGCGTCTTTAGCGGTCAGATATTCATAACCCTTGAAATCGTCAGCCTGATTGACCTCAATATCAGGAGAAATGCCAATTGAATTAATATCAGAACCGTCCGGCAAATAATATCTAGCAGAGGTTATAACCAGTAAGAGTCTTGGACTTTCATTGGGAGGCTTATTCGAACTATCAGGATTGATAACAAACTGAGCCACTCCCTTGCCGAAGGTCTGCGTACCGATAATTGTCGCTAATTTGTAATGTTTAAGAGTTCCGGCCATAATCTCGGAAGCAGAAGCAGACATTTTATTAACCAGAACAACAATTTTCTTAGGATGTTCCAGGGGTATACTTGCTGACTTTTCTGTTCTAAATTCATCGTTTGAAGCACGGCCCTTGGTATTTATAACTAACTTATCAGGTCCAAGGATATAACCAAGCATAGCAACAACGGTATCTAGATCTCCACCCATATTATCACGGATATCAATTATTAACCCGCTCCTGCTCTTAGCCGTTAGAAGACTCGAAAAAAATTCGCCCTTAGTCTCGGAGTTGAAAGATCTTATTTTTATATAAACGTTGTCCCCTTCTAAGTCTTTGTAAACAACACTGTTTACTTTTATCCTCTGTCGAACAAGCGAAAATGTATTTGTTTTCTTTGAATGCGAATCCTCAAACTCAATTAAAACGGCCGTTCCTTCTTTCCCTCTGATAAGCCCTGCGACTTGTCCGAGAGTAAGACCTCTAACCAATTTGCCGTCTACCTTGGTTATTCTATCTCCAACTTTTACTCCGGCATTAGACGCAGAATAACCTTCGAAAGCCTCGGTAACGATAATGCTGTCACTGAAAAAACCTATTGATATGCCTACTCCCTCATTATATGTTTTGTCTCTGGAAAAACCTTCGGCTACTGCCCCGGCCTCAATGCCGATAAAGAGATGACTGTAGGGATCGAGCCCGCTAACCATGCCCTTCATCGCCAGATTAATTAATTCGTCATCTGATTTTTCTTCAACATATACAGCCTTAACCAATTCCATAATCCTGAAAAAATCATCCAACTTTTCTTGATTGCGGCGAATATTAATGCCGAAACCTATATTAAAAGCTAAAAGGCAAAGAAAAATTACCAGCAGAACATTTCTTCTCATAATTACTCCCGACTTTGTTAAGGGTCATTAATTAACCTAACTTATACTCTTAAAGCTCAGCAGGGTCAATCCCGTTCAGTTATTCTTTGAGGCCCGAATCTTTTTCCCAGGAATAAGGAATGATGCCCAAGTGCTTCAATCCTCGGTTGTATTTTTCTATAACTATCTGCTCAAAAGAACGAGGATGAAACTCCAGTTCTTTCTCGGTAGAGACTATCCTTCCGCCGGGTTCATAGGTGATTGGATTTTTTTTGATTCTTTTTTGTTGATCATTCATTAAAAATCTTTCCAGAGAATTGCCGAATAACAAATTAATTGTAAATTCCTCCATTCTGGCTAAAAATATAAAGAGGTGCGGAGGAAGGACACTGCGCATAACAAAATTACTTTGAATTTTAAAATTATAGACATAGTTATTAAGCCAGAGATTGGAAGAAAAAAATTTATTAACCAGCTCCGGCTTAATCATGGCTGGTTTTAAATTAATATAGGTTTGGGCATTAAAAAGGCTTTGATGTCTTAACTCCAGACTGTCATCGGTAATATAATGATTAAAACAGAATTTGTCGGGCGCAACTTTCTCATGCTTTTTTCTTCTAGCTCCGAGTAGAGAGCTGATCAGCCACAAAAAAAGCCGACAAGTATATAGCCGTCCTGATTTAGCAATAATCAAAACATCAAAATCGCTTTCTTTGTCGGTATTGCCGAGAGCCATTGATCCGGAGGCAAAAACTCCTCTTAAAAACGGGGTTAGAGCTAAAAATTTAGTCAGCTTTAAAAACTTTTTCCATTTTTTATCAGCAATTTTCTGTCTTTCTATCCTAAGATCGTATAAGTCATCACGGCCATTCAAAAAGTAGAATCCATTTTTTTCTGCCAATATTCCCGATTTAATCAATCTATCTAATTCTTCCGATACCTCATCCAGCTTAATTTCTCCTAATCCATCGGCAATCCGCATAAGTCTGCCGGGGTTGATTAAGTACTTAAAAACCTCCAGTAGAGTCAGAGGATAATTGAAAGTATCATGATAAACGACAGTAGCAATAATTGAATTACGAAGATAGGTCATCATATATGATATACCATACATCAAAAAGTCGGATAGTGAAAGTTAGAAATATTAATATGATGAAACCATTAAAACTTCTACTGTCTGTAAATAAAAACCCGCGCATGATATACGCGGGAAAAGATTATCACAATGATAGTCTAAAAATACAACCACCATCCCGTGATAATTAATGCTAATGCGACCAAGGGGTAAAAACCAAGACCGGCAGTAAACATCACCGAGGCAATCAATAAAAAGTGTGGCCATAAATCTTTTTTATCCTGGCTCAAAGAAGTTTCAAGATTAACACTTCTATGTCTGTTAATTACTGACTCGATAAACCCGCTGGCATCGCCGTTAACACCCTGGATTATAAAAGGCCCCATTCCACCGGTAACATTGCTAAGAGTCTCGAGACTTTCCGGATGAAGTCTTGAAGATATTCCGCCCAGATCAACTTCAAGCTGAAGATCATATTGTCTGTACCTTTCATAGTCTTTCAGTATTTCAAGGAGACTGGTCTCAGTCATTGTGCCGATTCCGATAGGATAAACCGTGACTCCTCTTTTCTTCAGCTCTTCAAGGGCGTTAACCAGCCTGTTCTTGTGATAATTTACATCCATGTTTGGATCGTTAAAAAAATCTCCATCGCTAAGAATTATGATCAGCCTGTTCCGCTTGAACTTGGGACGCCAGCCTTCTGAAATCTCAAGCAGATTAAATTCGTTATAAAAATCCTGCCTGTCGATCGATTGATACAATTTCTCAAACATGCCGCTTACATCAGAACCGAAGTAATTTGAAAAATGAAGTGTTGACGGCCGGCTGATTCTTGAAATCTCATTAGAAAAGCCCTCTAGATCTTCCGTCAAATACAGCCTAGGCGGAAGTCCAAAGGCCTGAAGCAAAAAAAGACTTACTCTGTCTCCATCCTTAATGATCTTCCGAGAAACAAGTTTTTCAAGTTCCCTTCTCGCAATATCCAGTCTTGCTAAGCCGGTATCCTTAAGAAACATCGAAACAGAGTGGTCAACAATAAAAATAACTTCGGCATTACCCTTAACGGCAATAACATTGCCGCCGGTTACAAACGGTTTGGCCCACGCTCCAATTATAAAGGGCAGTGCCAATATAAGAAAAAGCCAAAGCCTTAAACTGCCGATAAGGGGGTATCTTGAGCCATAGGTTCTAAGTGGCTTAAACAGAAACCTTAAGAGCCAAGTGATGAGCCATAAGAAAAAAAGAACTGGAACTACCGAAAGAAACTTAAGCCTAACAGATTGCTCAAAATATACCTTACTTAATAGCTCAAAAATCCAGTCCATCTATACTATCCCTTTCTTTGAAGCTGGCCTTGTCCAGCCGGTCCGGGATCTAACCGTCTATCTCCGGGACCTGACTTTCCTGGCTGTTGAGATTGTCCTGAACGGCCAAGAACTAATTTAGGCCCAGGCATTTTACCTTCAAGAGCGCTCTGAGCTGATCTTGGATTGCTGACAAGATCGTAGTTATATGAACAGTTAAAATTAGTTTCCGGCCCAGGACCATTCTCAACACAGGCCTTAAAAGTGGGCGCTACTTCGCTTACTACCCTTTGGACCAGCACATCTTTAAGTTTTGGATCTTTTCTAACGGCCGCTGAGCTATAAGCCTCATAAAGAACCTTAAATTGGCAAATTCCCTTCAGGTTAAGAGCTTCGAAATCGTCCTGATGATCTTCAAGGGCAGAAAAAGCCTTATCACAGTCATCGTTTAAAATCGCCGTTTCCGCTTCGTATATATGCATCTTGGGCAGTAAAAATCTGTCAGCAAAATAACCAAGCTTCCAGTTAGAAAAATACTGATGGTAAGCTTTTAAGTTGCCTAGCTCTTTTTGAGCGCCCCGACCGTCATAATCCTCCACATAAAGGTTGAACCGATCTAGATGGCCATAAAATCCCGACAGTCTGTAAGAAATAGCCGCTATAACCACCAAAAAACCGACGAATATTAAGCCAAAAAACAGTCTTTTAAATCCCCTGTTTTTACTCTCTTTTTTGGAAACCATCCTGATTCCTTTCTTTATTTTCAATGTACTTTTGTTAACCATAATTTAACAACAAAAATAAAAAAACCGCAATAGCGGTTTTAAAAATTACGGATATTCTCTAAAAATAACTTCGACCGACAATCCGGCCGGAAATATTAAAATCAGGATCAATATCGAGGCAAAGATCAGCCTGTCAAAAAGAGGAATTTTAAAAATATTTTTTTTGACTGCTATATTAACTTTTTCCAAGCGGTCAATCTCAATATTAGCCTGTATCATGCTGTTCAGGTCATAGCCGAGAAAAAACTTGCCGCCGCTGTTTTGGACATACAGAAGAAAAGGATTTGATTCATAAGGATAATCTGACACTTGATTCTCTCTCCTGTCGTCAGTAATGATAACATAGACTTTAATTCTCCTCCTGACCAGTTCGTCAATTCTCTCTTGGGTCCGGTTAAGATCAAAAATGTCTGAATCGGAATAAATAATCACGGAACGGCCTCGACCTGGTTGATAGCCGGGATTTTTTTTCTGAAGCTCTTCATCTCGGTCAAATTGATTTATAACAGACATTAAAACAGTATTTAAAAGCGTGCCTCCTTCGCCCCCGAGATTGGCTAGGCGGGAATCCGGAATACTGGAGGGAGGGCTGCCGAAACCCCAAGGAGCATCGTAAGCCAGCAAATACTGGAGCTTATCATCAACTACATAGTCGTTGATTAAAAATCCGCTGTCGCTGAATAGCCAAAACGATGTTCTGTCGCCTTTACCCCGCCTCATCTCAAGAAATTTAAGGTGGGCATTCATGGCTAGCTCAGCCTTGGTCATAGCGGTGTCCGGGATATTGCTTCCCATTGATCCGGAGACGTCTCTTAGATAAGTAATTGTTCTTGCCGTAATATACTTTTTTTCTTCGCCTGAGGTTATTAGAAACGGTTCAGCAACAGCAACTAAAGCAAGAACTAATGGGACAACCAAGATCATGCTCGGCAAAACTGTAATGATTCTTGGTAAAATTCCTTTTTTGCTCTGACTTTCGTCATAAATTAAATGGCCGGAATCAGCCCATGTATACTTTTTCCGGCCAAACAGAATAAACAATAGTAACTTCAGGCTAACAAGTCCGAAGATTATCAAGCCAGCCAGAACGGCAAGGTTTATATCGGAGTATTTAACCTGACCCCATTCAATTGCCCAAAAATCATCCCATCCAATCTTTACCAAGTCCGATATCTTATCAAAGCTAAACCAATTTTTTATTTCTAGCATGGCTTATCTCCTGAAAATCTTTCTAAAAATAAATGTCAGCCAGTAATACCATTTAAGTTTGCCGAGCATGCTCCTTATTCTTTCGGCTTCAGAGATAGGTTCATTATGCCAATGAGGCTGGACAGATCCTGTCTCCAGATAGTTCTGATATACAGCCGCCAGATCAGCAAGTTCGGCAAGAACCTGCTTTGATGGGCTTGAGGGCATATTATTCACTAATCCAGCCATTTCTTTAGGCGTAGTTCCGATATCAGATCCGAGAACTTCTGCTTTCAGTAAAGACATAATCGAAACCTGAAGCTCCGACATTACTTGAGTAGCATTATAAGCCTTCTTGCCTGTACCGAAATTCATTAATCTCTTTACAGCCTTGCGAAGATTACGCACAGCCTTTTTTCTGGAAACTCTCTGGAAATAATCGGGATTTATACCTTGTTCAGATTCTTGTTCAAAAACTTTCTCTTTAGGCAATCTGGCCCGAATACGTCTCTTTCTCACGAACATCCACACCCACAAAGCGAGTGGAACAATTCCTAAGAACAGAGAACCGACTAAAAACCAAAGCGCTCTTGAAGAAAAGTCACCGAAATCTATGTCATCTCTTATGAAAATATAGGGATCCTGAGTAATGGTAGTAACATAATTAATGTAAACCTCATCAGTCTTAACATCGTTATTGATAACCGTATTAGAATCCATACTGCCTATTTTCTTGCCCGTCCAAGGAATTATGATCGGCGGAATCTTGTAGGGTTCTTTTTTCTCTGCCGCTAAATCAATGGATTTCTTTTCATTTATAATTCTGAGGGTATACTTAAGATGCCAGACATTCTCGGTATAGTCGGCCTGTTTAGTTTTTTTCTCGATATCGAGATTTAAGACCTCAAAGCTACCAAGGGTCGATTGGTTTAATTGATCTTCTTGAATCTTGATTTCTTCAAACTCATCGTTTGAATCGAAAAACTTTACAACATAAGTCTGAGTAAACGGCTGACCGGTTATAACGGTCGTTGGCTTGGCTGTTCTGGGAGTCTCGGCAATAACCGGAGATATTCTTTGACCGTAAGCAGGAGTTGATAAAAGCAAAATCAAAGCTAGTCCAATGAGTTTATACCTCATGGCTTCTCTTTTGTTTTAAAAGGACTGTAGATAAAAGATAAATAAAAACAGGGCCGATGTCAACGCCCTGTTGTGCTAATATGCTTACGCCTGGCAGTAAAGAATTTTTGTAATCTTTTCAGGTGCTTGTCATATTCAAGAACTACTGAGTAAACTCCCATTTTTCTTAGTTCTCTCCTCAGCTCTCTCCTGTCTGACCTGATTTTCTGCTCAATTTTTGAAAGTTTTCTTCTCGATATTGATGCAATTTTACCGGTCTCAATATCTTTAACTTTTATGTATCCAAGGCCTTCTCCGGCTTTATATGATTCCGGGTTGTCTAAAAATATGAATACTAATTCATGTCTCGATGCAATGTGTCTAAAAAGGCTTGAGTTAAGAACTTTATCGAACCCTACAAAATCCGATATAACCGGAATGAAGCAGGGCTTATCAAAATATCTCTTTACAAAATCGAGTGTGGCAAAAAAATCGGTTTTCCTTATTGCGCTCTTTCCATTATCCGGATTACTTCTTTCAAGAAAGTCATAGACAGTCTTAAGGAGATGGTAAAAATTCATTTTACCAGATCTTGGCTTTAAATTTAAAACAACTTTATCAGTAAAACCAATCAACCCGACCGGATCCTGATAACGAATACCTGTAGCGCCGACAAATCCTATCGCTTCAAGCAACATTCTTCTTTTATTAGAGTGTAGGCCGGCATCTAATGAGGAGCTTAAATCTACAAGGAAATTTATTTTATTCTCGTGATCTTCAATGCACTTTCGGGCATATATAATATCTTCATCGCCCCCGGGAACTTCTACAATCATGTTCAGAGGATCAGACTCAGGATCAAATTCTTTTATATCATACAGGTTATAGCTTGGACCAAAGAACCGACTTCTATGCTCCCCCAGCTTTATTCTACTGGTCAGCCTTTGTGTCGGTATTCCGCCCTTTACATGCTGAAGAGCTGAAAGAATATCATTAAAACCAAAGCCTATCATGGCAATGGAGTCTCTTTAATAATTTTTGAAACCACTTTTTTAGCATCAATATTGTCCCCGATCGACCTTGGATCAAGCTGAATAACGTGTTCCATGGTAATATGGGCAATTGCCTTAACGTCATCTATGGTGGCAGTTTTATCCTCACCCCTCATAAAAGCGTGGGCTTTAGCTGCCGCTTCCGTGTGAAAATTTCTCCTGGGAGAACAGCCAGATACCACATATTCATTTATAAAGTTGGTTAGGCTCATAGACGCTTTGCGTTTTTCATTTATTCTTCCGAAGACCCTTTCGTCTTGAGCAAATGGTCTGGAATTTTCTAAATATCTTTCTCTCAATTCTATAGCGTCGTCCGATAACTCAATCTGAGATACCATCTTATGAATATCAAGTAACTCTCCTAGGTTCATTACAATTTCGACTTTTTTGCCCATAACATTTTTTGCTCTTATCTTTTTTTCTTCTTCTCTGCTGGGAAAACCCATGGTAAGTCTGTAAGTAAATCTTTCCATCTGAGCTTCCGAGAGGGGGTAGGTACCCTCAAATTCGATAGGATTCATTGTCGCAAAGACAATAAAGAACAGCTCGGTTTCACTTGGATCGTCGGAAATTGGATATAGAGGAAAAGGCCTTGATTCTATGGTGCCGTCTTTTTCATTAGTCTGATTCATATAAACTTTTCCGCCTTCCATCGCCCCGAGCATCGGAGACTGGCTTTTTGGCGGAGTTCGGTTCATTTCGTCGCCAAAAAATATATTGCTATGAAGAGGACCTTTTAGAAGAGTTCTGACTCCGGTAAACTTATCCCTCTCTTCTCTGCCGGTAAAATCGCTAGGCATAAGATCTGGCCGGCCATCAACTCTACCAAGCTTAGCCTTTATAGCTCCTGAGAGATAGCCAAGTAATGCCGTCTTCCCAGTACCTGGTATATCGCTAATAATAGTGTGGGCTTGGGCAGGTTCCTTACCCATAGAACTATCCCTGACCATCGGGGTCGCAAGCGCCATAACAGCTTCTCTGGTCACTCTCCGTAAACCAAAAAGAAATTCTTCTGGTTGGGCGATTAACCTTTGTAATCTTTCTCTTGCTTCATTCGGATCTTTCAGAGACATATACTGTACCTCATTTTTAAACGTACTAAATTTGATGTTACTGTAATAAAAAACGGCCTCGCTGTAAAGCCCTCTCTTGGGGCAGACAGAAAAGCCGTTGAATCTTCTCTAATCTAAGTATTTTTTCAAATCATTGACCGCTTTTATAGGAGTAATGGCCGCCATTTTATATACCCGCTCGGCGACGAAATAACCATTGCCAAGCGGCTGAACCTTGTCCTTGTCATAGTCCGCTTCGGTTGATTCGCCAGTCATAATGCCGACAGTCTCGCCCTTACTATTTCTAACGACTGTTCCGCTTAGTCCGCCGAAGGGAAACCTATGGTCCTTCTTTGTCCTTATACCCATATATAAGTTAGACAAGTTTCTTATATCCTGCACCATGCTCTGTCCCTGGCCGCCAATTTTAATGTTTGTATCCGCAACCTCAATTAACGCTTCAAATTTTTCAAATACTATTTCGGTCTTATCCTCATTTTCTTTTGAAGACAGCCGGTAGTGGTCTTTATAAACCGAGAGGGCCAAGAACTTAAACCCGTCAGCTTCATCAGCTTCGCGTACGTTAAGAGGATGAGGATGAAGACCTTCGATCCAAACACTATCCCCGGTTATTGGCTCGCTATCGGCGATGGGTGCTGTGTCTGGAAATTCGGAAAAATCAAACGAATCGGTTATTTTCACAAGCGCAACGTCAACTAACAAATGGGGTCTTACTATAGCCGCATTATATACTTTGCCGTTAAAAAAAATCTTGTGACTTCCCTTGCCGAGGGCGTCAAACATATTGCTCACGTGTTTATTCGTATAGAAAGCTCCTTTTTCTTTATCAATGAGAAATCCGGAGCCGTAGCCGTAAGGTTTGCAATTCCACTCAAGAACCACCCAGGCGATATCTGATTTAAAATTTTGGTCGTAAGTATTACTTCGGCCGCACCCAGAAACTTTTTCTACTTTTGGACCACAGCCGATTACCCATACTAATAGTAAAACGATGGCTAAAAGACGTTTTAAGTTCATTCATGGCTCGCTTGTTAAACAGCTGATTTAACGCAAGGCTATATAAAAAAAGTTGGATAGTCAAGCTATAAAAAGTATGATATAATATTAGCCTGAATGACTCCCACAATTCTGAAAAAATTAATAAAAAAGCTCCCGCAAAAACCCGGCATTTATATTTTTAAAAGCGGGGTTTTTCACTCTGGCTCACTGCGAGCCAACCCCATATATATCGGAAAGGCTTCAAACCTAAAAAATAGGGTCGGTAACTATCTGAAAACTTCTGATATCCGGCTTCAGAGAATGATATCGGAAGCGAAAAAACTCGAATTTATAAAAACTGAGTCAGATATTGAAGCTTTGATACTAGAATCACAATACATAAAAAAATATAAACCCTTTTTTAATATAGTAATGCGGGACGACAAGCAATATTTTTACGTTGAATTCACTCAAGATAAATTCCCTAAAATATTTCTGACCCATCAACCCACAAAAATTCAAAATAGAAAAATCAAAAATCAAAATGACAACTCAAAATTCAAAATCTTAGAATCACCAGAGTATATAGGTCCGTTTACCGATGGTAATGCTTTAAAGACCGCCCTCCGCCTTCTTAGAAGAATATTCCCCTACTGCACCTGTAAACAACTGCATAATAACTATTGCCTGAATTATCATATCGGAAACTGCCCCGGATTTTGTTGTCTAAAGAAAAATGAACAGAGAGCAATGAACAATGAACAAAAGAAATACCACAAAAACATAAAAGCCGTAAAAGATATCCTGAGCGGGAAAGGAGCTTCACTTATTAAAGACTTCGAGAAAGAAATAGAGGGTTTTTCTGACAAAAAAGAATATGAAAAAGCAATAGAACTTAAAGCCAAAGTAGAAAAACTTAAAAGAGTTTTTAACAATGCCAGAGTTATTAGTAAAAATCGTGTTATGGTATATCATAACACTTCTTGGGTTCTTAACTCTCTGAAAAATATTCTAGACTTGCCTTCACTGCCGCATCGGATTGAATGTTACGATATTGCCAACATTCAAGGCAAGCATGCAGTAGGAGCAATGGTGGTATTCATAGACGGGAGACCCGATAAAAACGAGTACCGCCGATTTAAAATTATAAATCCGAATATCGAAATTCCAAACAAATTCAAAATTCAAAATTTAAAATTCAAAACAGTTTCGGATTTAGGATTTCGTGCTTCGGATTTCCGCCCTGGTGGCGACATCGGCATGCTGAGAGAAGTTTTATCCCGCCGATTCAATCATCCTGAATGGCCGTATCCGGACTTAGTTGTTGTTGATGGAGGCAGGGGCCAACTTAATACAGCTGAGGCCATCGTAAACTCCAAATCACAAGTACCAGATTCCAAACAAATCCCAAATCCCAAATTCCCACTCCTCCGGAGCGAGGCTCGCTCAACAAGGTTGAGCGGCAAAATTCCAGTCATAGCCCTAACTAAAAATGAAAGACATATCGGAGAAAAGATATACATTGCCGGAATAAAAGACCCTATCCCCCTAAACAGATTGCCATTGCCAGTTAAAAACTTACTTCTTCATATAGACTCCGAGGCCCACCGATTCGCAATTGGATATTATAGAAAACTGCATAGAAAGGATTTGAAACCTTTACACTAAAATGCTAGGATTAAACCTGTAACATTATGGCTTTCGTAATTAGAATATTTGGCAATTCGCTGGCTTTATATGCCGCTAATTGGTTTGTAGCGGGATTTGTTTTTACCGGAGGCATTAAAGAATACGCAATTGCCGGAGTTGCGTTGGGGTTGTTAAATATGATGGTAAAGCCAGTGTTGAAACTGGTATCAATGCCGGTAATAATCCTGACGCTGGGATTATTCACCCTTGTAATCAACGCCTTGCTTTTATGGACAGTTGACTATATATTTGACTTCATTGCCATTCAGGATATATATACATTAGCTTGGGCAACGATTGTCGTATCATTAGTAAATGTCATAATCTCGGGTATAGCTAAAGCAGTAAGATAGGCATCAATTTACAATTTAAAATTTACAATGAATTTTCAATGACTCAATATTTAAAAATTTGAAAATTGATTAATTTACTGAAAATTGAAAATTGAAAATTGAAAATTAAGTTGATAACTTACGCCCAAATCATAATTTCAGCCTTATTGATAGTGACTATCCTCCTTCAGCAAAAAGGAGGAGGTTTGTCAGGTGCGTTCGGCGGTGGAATGATGGAATACAGCACCAGGCGAGGAGCTGAAAGGGGTATATTTTATGCCAGTATTATCTTGGCAGTTTTATTCCTGGGACTATCGGTAACACGATTATTGCTATAAAACAAATCCCAAATCCCAAATCACAAATCACAAATAAATTCCAATAATCAAAACACTAAACATTTCGGTCATTGGAATTTTCATATTGGTTATTATTTGTAATTTGGTGCTTGGTGCTTGGAATTTTCTCAAAAGGTGGATAAACAACGTCAATTAGATGATTTTTTTGGAGCTCCTTCGCCGACAGAAGATAATAAAAAAAAATCGAATCCATTCATGGGCGGCGGCTTAAAAGAAGCACTGAACAGCAAAAGCAGGAAACTGAAAACAGGACTTAAGCTTCTGCCAGGCATTCTTTCAAAAAAAGAACGTTTTTTTATTTTTGCCTTCCTGACCATAATACTCGGCTCGATAATTTCTATCCCGATAACAACCTATCATCATTTTACAAAACCGGTAGCCGCTAGGGGCGGTCATATTACTGAAGGCATAGTTGGAGAGCCTAGACATATCAATCCGCTTCTTTCTCAAACCGACGCAGACAGAGATTTAGTTAAGCTCATATATTCGGGGCTCTTTAAATACAACAAAAACGGCAAACTAATCCCGGATTTGGCAAAATCATATGAAGTATCGTCTGACGAACTTAATTATACTATCTACCTTAAAGATGGCTTAAAGTGGCACGATGGTACAGCTCTTACGGTTGACGATGTTATTTTTACTGTTCAAACGGCCCAGAATACCGATTATGGGAGCCTTCAGAGGATCAACTGGCAAGGCGTTGAGCTGGAAAAAGCAAACGACCGTACTATTATATTTAAGCTAAAAAATAAATATGCCCAATTTTTTAATAATCTGACCCTGGGCATACTTCCGGAGCACCTTTGGGAAAATATCAAGCCCATAAATTTCGCTTTATCTGAACTGAACTTAAAGCCGATTGGTTCGGGCCCATATAAGTTTAAAAAACTGCAGAAAGATAAATCCGGGAGAATAAGACTTTATGAGATGAGGGCTAACCCCGATTTTCATAACAGCCGACCCTTTATAGAGGAGGTCGAGTTAAAATTCTATGAGTCAGAGAATGCTCTTGTTGATGGCTACAATAAAAATGAAGTTAACAACATCAGTCTGATTTCTCCTCAAAATATTAAAAAGGTTAAATACAAACAAAGGTTAAATATCCAGAGGATACTAATGCCTCGCTATTTTGGAGTTTTCTTTAATCAAAATCAGAGTAAGGTATTCTCCGATAAGAACATCAGGCAGGCATTAGCATACGCAACCGACAAAGAAGCTTTGATTCAAAAAGTTCTCGATGATAACGGGGTTATCATTTCTTCTCCTATGATCGGGGCGATCCTGAAATCAAGTGAAGAAGTTAAAAGATATCAATTTGATCAAGAACTGGCCAAGGAAATATTAAAAAAATCCGGCTGGGATAAGGCAGGTGAAAATGGAATTTTAATAAAAAAGGACGAGAAGCTGACTATCAAACTTACAACTTCAATTTGGTCAGAACTGGTAGATGTAGCCGAAGAACTTAAAAAGCAATGGGCTAAAATAGGAGTTGATGTTCAAATTGAAGTCCTGCCGACTTCAGATCTTCAGCAAATTATAAAGGAAAGAAACTATCAAGCGCTTTTATTCGGAGAAATATTGAACCTTGATCCCGATCCCTTCAGCCTTTGGCATTCATCCCAGAAAAGAGATCCCGGCCTGAATCTGGCCCTCTACGACAACAAGTCAGCCGATGCTCTACTTGAAGAGGCTCGTAAAACAATAAATCCGGATGAGAGAATTAAAAAATATAATGAGTTCCAAAATCTGGTTATAGACGACATTCCGGCCCTGTTTCTTTACAGCCCCTATTATATTTACGGACAGACTAAAAAAATTATAGGATTTGAGAATGATATAATTGCAACTCCATCAGATAGATTCTTAGATATTGAGAAGTGGTATGTGGAGACAAAGAGAGTCTGGCGGTAGCGCTCATCTCTTCCTCACCACTTTCTCAACCTGAGCTTCAGGATAGACAAACAATGATTTAAAACCTCCGGAAGACCTTCCGAAATTCCTTTCAGTCAGTTTCGGCTTTCCTGTCAGTTTTAAACCATTGTTTATACCTATCCTTCCCGCAACGGTTATCGAAAGTGGTACGGAAGACTTCAGTTCAACAAGTAAGTGCAACACTTCTGGTATCATAGAAGTCTATGAAATATCAGCATTTCTCTATCGAGGAACGAGAGCAAATTCAGTTGATGTGGTGGGAAAGAAAATCCATCAGGTCGAT
>Ga0209542_10005678_pt1 | contig 24744 bp, 21 predicted proteins | sample RifCSPhighO2_01_FD_184028 | JGI IMG/M metagenome (GOLD analysis project Ga0209542, IMG submission 184028) | Soil microbial communities from Rifle, Colorado - Rifle CSP2_plank highO2_0.1 (SPAdes) (version 2) | ecosystem: Environmental > Terrestrial > Deep subsurface > Rock core/Sediment ...
CGAATAACCGGGGATTTTTCCTTTACCGTTCGCCAGTTTTTTATCAACGACTTCAACAAGTAATCGCGTTACTGTTTTTGCCGTTTCTTCTTTCATTACCCGTTCGGGCGTTTTTTCCTCATGCTTCACAACAGATCCATCCCCGTTTCTGATCTCTTCGACAAGATAAGGATGGATGAGGTTGCCTCCATTTGCAAGACTTGAAAGCGCGCGTGTCATCTCAATTGGTGTAACCGCAATGCCCTGCCCAAACGATGCCGTTGCATATTCAACGGTTCGCGTACTCTCGAGATTTTTTATATTTCCGGCCACTTCATTATTGAGCTCGACGCCGGTCGGTTTTCCAAACCCGTAACTATACATATAGGAACGAAATACGTCTTTCCCCATGGCATTCATGAGAAATACGGCGCCTGTGTTGAGCGACTGCGCGAGAATTTCATACATCGGTATTCTCCCCCGCCCTTTGCGGTCATAATTGCTGATTGTCTGTTTATCAATAACAACATTGCCTTCATCAAAGTACGTTGTCTCCGGCGTTGCCGCACCCACATCAAAAGCAGCCGCCATGGTAAGCGGTTTCATGACAGATCCCATCTCAAAAAGGCTTTCGGTATTCGGGTTTTGAAAAATACCGATATTTTTTTCTTTTGAATATAGATTCGGGTCAAATGAAGGTACAGAGGCCATCGCCAAAATCTTTCCAGTGCGGGGGTCCATTACAATCCCTCCGGCTGATGCGGCATTATATTCTTTCATAGCACCGGCGATTATTTGCTCGAGATGAGTCTGGACTCCCGCATCAATTGTGATAAATATATTGTTTCCGTTTTGTTCTTCGCGTAAAAGGCTTTTGCCAAATGCGAGTATCTGCCCTCCGAGCGTTTTCTCGCCCTCAAAAACGCCATTGACGCCTGTGAGCGCTTTGTTATAAGTACGCTCAAGGCCGTATTGTCCCGTTCCATCAGCGCCGACAAAACCGATAAGATGAGAGGCAAGACCACCCGCTGGATAGAAACGCCATTCTTCTGGTTCAAAGATGATGCCATTGAGATTTGCGGCTTCTATCTCACTTTTTGCGTCGCGCGAAATCCGATGCAATATTACCTCGTAAGGGTCTTGCTTTTTTGAAGCCTTTTGCATGAATTCGTCTTTTGATATATCGGCGTGTGTCGCATTTTTGAAAACTTCATATGTTTTTTCTGGATCCCCAAGCAGTTTTGGATTTATGGCAAGGAGCCACCCCGTTTTTGTTGTTGCAAACGATATCGTTTGATCCTTTTCATGCACCAGTATTTCTCCTCTTCGGGCTTGGAGCGTTTCGTGCAGTGTTCGTTGTCCTGCCGCACGCGCCTTGTAGTAATTATTTTGAATTATCTGCACCCAAAATAGGCGCAGTAACATAAGCCCAAATAGGGCAAGAACCACGAAAGAAAGTCGTGTGAGACGCTTTATAATCATATTCATTAATAACTAACGTTGAGCGACTGCGCTTCCTGCTTCAATATACTGTGGCGCATAGACCGCGACAAATCCTTCCGGAACGGCGTTACTGAATACCGCTTTCAAGTAGAGCGCTTCATACTCTGTTATCTCATCATCAAGCTGTGCAATTTTTTGCTGCTCTTCTCCTGAATCAAACGCGGATATAACCAATGCTTGCTTGATTGATAGAAGAGAAGATGCCGCAGAGATCAGAAGAAAAACCGAGACCAATTTCTTTATCATATATTCTCCCAGGCGCGAAGGCACGCGGAACGCGAGCGCGAGTTCTTGACTATTTCGCTTTGCTGTGGCGTTACAGGTTTTTTCGTAAGTACTTTCCCCGGGGTTGATCGGAACATATTTTTGACAATGCGATCTTCGAGCGAATGGAATGAAATGGCGACCACGCGCCCCTTTGGCGCAACAAGAGCGCACGCCACTTGAATACCCACGCGCATATTGTCGAGTTCTTGGTTAACGTATATTCGGAGAGCCTGAAAGATGCGCGTTGCGGGATTTATTTTCCCGCGGCGCGGTACGGCAGACGCCACAATGGCCGAGAGGCGGCCTGACGTGGTAATACGCTTCTCCCGCCGCTCTGTAACAATTTTTTGTGCAATGCGGTTGGCGTACCGCTCTTCGCCGTACTCCTTGAATATTTTTGCGAGATCATGTGCTGTGTAGGAATTTATGACGGCTGCCGCGCTCTCGCCTCCTTCGCTTGGCTCATAACGCATATCGAGCGGCTCATCCGCGGCAAACGAAAACCCGCGGCCGGAGGAATCAACGTGCCATGAGCTCATACCGAAGTCAAAGAGAATGCCGTCTATTTCGTGAATTCCGTGTTTTTGTGCGATACGCTCCATGTCGGTATAATTTCCTTCCTCAACGGTAAGACCACGCACGTTTTCGGCCCGAATTCGCGACGCAATCGCATGGTCACGCTCAATGCCAATTACACGCGCCGTGTTGCCTGCGCGCTTGAGAATAGCTTTTGCATGCCCCCCGCCATTGAGCGTCGAGTCTATATACGTGCCGCCTTTTTTGATATTGAGATATTCCATAGTTTCTTCGAGTAAAACTGGCGTGTGGATCTCCACGGCTAATATACTCCCAGTTCTCCAAGCCGCTCGGCAAGCCGATCTGCGTCGCTTTCGGTTTTTTCCTGAACGCGAGCCCACCGTTCAGGCGACCACAACTCAACCCGATTAAAAACTCCGACGATAATGGCCTTGGCATCGAGCTCTGCATACTTTTTAAGGTTATCCGGGATGATAATGCGGCCAAGACTGTCTATCCCAACCTCTGCAGCACCAGCGAGCATAAGACGCACGAAATTGCGGGTATCTGCCTGCCCCATCGGAAGTTTGCTCAATTTCTCTGCAATCCATTCCCATTCCTTCTCCGGGTAGACAAAAATACATTGGTCGAGCCCGCGCGTGAGTATGGCAACATCTCCCAACTCTTTTCGTATCTTTGTTGGGATGGATATTCGCTTTTTGGCATCTATTGTATGGCTATACTCGCCTATAAACATATTTTTTAGTTATGCACTATATCCACAGGTTTATCCACAATCCCCCACTTTTATCCCACTACATTAAAAATATACCCCACTTGATGGGTTTAAACAACATCTAGACAAAAAAAAGAAAAGAACGAAAAACAATGAAAATACCGCCTTTTGGCGGTATTTTGTTCACACCTTATGAACAGAATGGGTTATCTGGGCCGCAGAGTGGGGAAAAGTATGACGTCGCGGACATTGTGGGTATCGGTAAGAAGAAGCGCCAAACGATCGATACCTATGCCAAAACCTGCAGCCGGAGGCATACCATACTCAAGATTTTCAAGAAAATCATAATCGCTCGGGGATGCTTCTTCATCGCCCTTCTTGCGGCGTTCTTCTTGTTCTATAAAACGCTTGCGCTGATCCTCCGGGTCATTGAGTTCAGAAAACGCCTTCACAAGCTCTATCCCGCCCATATAAAGCTGGAAGCTTTCGACAAGGTCTTTATTCTTCTCGGAGCGCTTTGCAAGCGGGAGCAACGAGGCAGGCCAGTCATATATAAATGTCGGCTGTTGGAGATACGGCCGTACAACTTTTCGGAATATATCCTCCATAATCATCGCTGTGTTGGACAACGCGGGAACATCAATGCCAAATCGCTTTGCCGCAATCTCAAGCTCTCCTTTTGACATTTTCTCAATATGAGGCAAAAGTGCGTAGCGCTTCAGGGATTCAAAGAATGTAATGCGCTTAAAGGGCTTTTTAACAGCAATGGGCTTTCCTTGATACGAGAGTTCTTTTTTGCCTATAACCGTGCGGACCAATTTTTCTGTCATATCCTCGATAAATTTCATAAGTCCTTCATAGTCCTCAAACGCTGTATACGCCTCGAGCATGGTAAATTCGGGGTTATGGGTTACGTCAATACCCTCGTTTCTAAAATTACGCGCGATTTCATATACCTTTTCGTATCCGCCCACAAGAAGCCGTTTCAGATAGAGCTCGGGGGCTATACGGAGATAAAAATCGATATCAAGGGCATTATGGTGCGTTACAAAGGGCCGTGCTGTCGCTCCGCCAGGGATTGGCTGTAACACAGGAGTTTCGACTTCCAAAAACCCGAGTGTGTCGAGGTGTGAGCGGAGAAAGGTAATAGTTTTCGAGCGAGCCGTAAAGATGTTTTTTACGTCGGGATTTGAGAGGAGATCGAGCGCGCGTGTGCGGTATCGTTCTTCGACATTCTGGAGCCCGTGCCATTTTTCAGGAAGCGGCAAAAGTGATTTTACAAGCGGCCTCCAGGAAGTTATGAGAATCGATTTTTCCTTTCGTTTTGTGAGATAGGGATGTCCGGTAATCTCGACGAAGTCGCCGATATCGATACCGTCCTGAAAAAGCGTGTAAAGTTTTTCGTCTAAATCTTCTTTCCGCAGAAAGCCTTGGATACACGCGTTTTGTTCCTCAAGATCGAAAAAAGTCGACCCGCCGTGCGGGCGGAGCGACCGAACGCGGCCGGCAATCGTAATTTTTTTCTTCCCGCGGAGCAATTGAGAAAATTTTGCAGTGATATCTGCAACCGAATGAGTCCTGTTCGTACGAGCAGGATACGCCGAGCCAAATGCGTCTTCAAGGATGCGCAATTTCTTTACCCGCGCGGCTCGGATTTCTTCGAGTGAACTCATGCCCGTCTAGGCAATACCGATTATTTGATATTCAATTTGTCCTTTCGGTGTTGAGACGTTGAATTTTTCATTTTTCTTTTTCCCCAGAAACGACCGCCCCAGGGGCGATTCGTGCGAGATTTTGCCCTTGAGCGGGTCGGCCTCTTCTTTTCCAACAATCATAAATTGCTCTTTATGCGCTCCAGCGCGTCTTGCAAATACAGTTGAGCCGACCTGTACAAACTCGCTTGTCTTATTTGAGATGAGCTGTGCTCGCGACAAAAGGTCTTCCAATTTCATAACTTCTGCTTCATTGATCATCTGCTCTTCTTTTGCTTCCGCATACTCTGCGTTTTCAGACAAATCTCCAAGGCTTTTTGCATATTCAAGACGCTGGGCAATCTCAATACGCCGCGTTGTTTTCAGCTCCACAAGCTTTTTCTGGAGCTCTTCAAAACGCTCTTTTGAAAGATATTCAAGATTTTCGTCGATCTGCGTGGTCATAATTAGCGATGACTTCCTATTCTAGGCGAGAATAACTGTTATGTCAACCCCGTCAGTAGAAAATCGCATTGTGCAACGGCAAATCCTCGTTTCCTTTCTCATGGCATCTCTAAAGAGCAAAATATGGTTTTCTTAGGATATAAACCCCGGCACAAAGATTTGCAATGCGATTTTTCACTGCGGGGTCAATCCCGTTAGAAGTTTCCAAGTCGAGTTAGATATATTATGTCCTTTTCAGAGTAATCAGCATATGCACACAAACAAAGCCTTGCAACTTCTAACGGGGTCAACCCCATGACCTCATAATGGCATTGCGCAAGCAAATCCTGAAGATATACGGGAGAAACTTCCCCATATAGCACAAAATCTTTACAAGCCGTTATCGTATCATCTGAGCGCAAAGATTTAATGCCATTATGAGGTACGGTGTCAATCCCGCGTACAGTTAATCTTATGAGATCCAAGGTCAATTCACAAATGCGTCAATCCCCCCGTGATCCAGCATCCACTGTAGGGTCTGTGACACAACGAATACACTCCCAATAGTATTGGTTCGCGGCCCTGCCTCCATCATAACAACGATGGCAAATTTAGGATTGTCTGCCGGCAGATACCCCATAAACCACGAATTTATACGGTCTTTTTTCCCGCCAACCTCCGCAGTACCTGTTTTTGCGGCAATTTTTTCTGGGAACCAGCTAAGCGCATTTCCACTTCCCTCCGGTCCGACAACACGCTTCATGCCGTCGCGTACGATACTAAAATATGCGGGGTCTACATCCAAAATCTTTTCGCGCGGTTTCTCCGCACCCTTCAAGAGATGTAAACGGACCATTTCGCCGTCTGTCGCAAGAATTGACAGCGCTTCGGCAACCCCAAGCGGGTTAAAAAGCACATCTCCTTGGCCGATGCTCATGTGATAAGTGTCGCCGATACGCCAAATGGGATTTTGCGGTTGTGCGCGCTTTTTCCATCCGGGATCCGGAAGAAATCCCGGCTCTTCTCCGGCAAGATCAATCCCTGTCTTTTGATCAAGCCGAAAGAGGGAAAGCCATTTTTTAAGCCGTTCAACGCCAAGACCTTTTTGATCCCCAAAACCGCCGCCAACCGTATAAAAATAGACGTTACTTGAAACGGCAATCGCGCGCCGCATGTCGACAAATCCATGCGCTTTATTGTCCATAAACATACTCACCTGCCCTGGGTGATATGGATCCGGTACTGAAATAGACCCAGAACTAAAAAGCTGTTTGTCTGGAGAAATAATTTTCTCTTCGAGCGCCGCAATCGAATAAAACGGCTTTACAATCGATCCGGGAGCAAATTTTCCGGAAAGCGTTCTATTAAAAAGCGGCGCTCCCGTATTTTGAAATATCTCGGCCGCCTCGTCATGCGAAAGTTTACCTGCAATTTTATTGACGTCAAAACTTGGGATACTCACGAGCGCGCGTACCGCGCCATCTTTGAGGGAATACATAACGCCTGCGCCGCCGAGAAAACCCCGTTCGTTTTTTACTTGATCCATCGTTTCCCATAATTTTTCCTGAAGTCCCGCATCGATTGTAAGAGCGATATCGTTTCCTTTTCGCGGAGCTTTAAGAGGACCGCGCGATATTACATTCCCCTGCGCGTCAATTTCTTCATCGCGCTTGCCTGGAGTTCCTTCGAGAAGATTATTATAAAATCGCTCAATCCCCGATTTTCCTATGTTTTTAAGACCAGCTTTGGGGTTGTCATCTGGTCCAGCCTCGCCGACAAAACCGAGAATGTGGCTGAACGCAAACGAATGCCGCGCGGTTCGCATATAGACAACCTTGCCGTCCGGAGTTGTTGACGCTTCATTTGAAATGAGCGGGATACCGCTACGATCAAAAATAATGCCTCGCGGCGGTTCAACAAGGGTCGTCTCAATATAATTTCCCTCAGATCGCATGCGGAGTTCCTTCCCGCGGACTATATCGAGCCACGTAACACGGCCAATAAAGATAAGCCCCACGAAGAGAAGAAGCGCCCCAAACGAAAAAAACACGCCCTTTCCAATAGGCCGCTCAAGCACCCCTTCAAATCGTTCACGAGAAAAACCGTGGATATTTGCAGAATCAAGAAATACCTCATCAGGAGAAAGACCGCCGAACGTTTTTTCCTTATACGATGTTTTCTTCCAAAAAAGCATGTCTCATAAGACCAAACGAATAACGAAGGAAGAGAAAGAAAATGAGCAGCGAAAAAGTTATTACAAGCTCTCGCGCCATAAAAAACCCACCGCGTTTCAACACGTCAATACTCGCTATGGTATAGAGCGCGCCCCATGAAAATGTCATAATGCAGGCATGTATAGCAAGTGCAGAGAAAGCAACAACCCCCCGACTGATAAACGAACGCGTGTTTAAAACTTTTTTCAAAAAAAGACCTGCCGCAATTGCCGTAAGAAGAGCAATTTCTTCAACTCCGGCTGGAAATGCCGAAAACGCGCCGATACCTAAAAGTGCCAGGAGTGTCGAGAAAAAAAGCGGCTTTTGTCTGTCAATAAACACGGCGGCAAAAATCGGCAATATTCTCAATACGTCAAAAACCATAAATGGTAACGTTTGTCAGTGTCGTCAGGTTCACCGGCTGCCCGACAAGCACAGTTATAAGTGGATCCCCTGGTGTATCAATAATGCGGATCACTCCACCGATTATTAAAATATCTCCATCATCAACATAAGCGCCATCTCCGATCTGGATGTCGGTCCCTCGCGGAAGCCGTACGTCAAGAAGCCCAGCACCTTTACCTTCAAGCGTGACTGGGATACCCGGTCTCCCAAAAACTGCGGCTGTTTTTACGAAAGGTGATGAAATAAGCTGTACACGGCTTGCGCTCGACCCTTCTTCCACGACAGTCCCCACAAGTACTTTTTCACCAGCAAGAACCCGCTTACCGAGAGGCGCTTTCGGGTAAATAAGTAATATATCTGAAAATTCATCCGCACGTTTTCCTACAACGCGCCATTCGCCACTCGGAATACGATCCACCGAAAACGACAGAGAATCGGCGAATTCTCCATATCTAAATAATGTGGCACCAACTACATTGATGGAAAACTGTTCGTAGGGAACGAACATACGCGTAAAAACTGCGAACGCGGCAAGAGAAAGAACCCCGCCAAGAATAAGATACCCTGGCTTAACTGATCGCTTCCTCATGTTCCGCTTCAAGTAATACTTCGCGGAGCGCATCGATATTTTCAAGTATGATGCCTGTGCCGCGAACAACTGCTGTCAGAGGATCTTCCGCCACGCGTACGGGAATTCGCGTCTCGCGTTCTATCAGCGTCGGAAGACCACGTAAAAGCGACCCTCCGCCGACCAGCACGATACCGCGGTGGATAATATCAGCGACGAGCTCTGGCGGGGTCATTTCAATCGTCTCGCGAATAGATTTTACGAGGGTCGCAATAGAGCCGCGCATTGCTTCACGGATATCAGCATCGGTGACGAGAACTTCCCGCGGGAGACCGGTCATGAGATCACGGCCGCGCATTGACGTTTCGAGGTCTGCGTCCTGCGTAACAACCGCCCCAATCGCAATTTTAATATCTTCGGATGTCCGCTCGCCCAAAAGCAGTTTAAATTCATCCCTGGCGTACTGGATAATATCGTTGTTCAGTCTGTCTCCCGCAACATGAAGATTTTTTGAAGATACAAGGCCGCCGAGCGAAATAACGGCAATATCCGTCGTCCCGCCGCCGATATCGACAATCATATTCCCCATCGGCTCCTGTACGTCGAGACGCACTCCTATCGCGGCCGCCATTGGCTCTTCGACAAGAAACGCTTCGGAAGCGCCGGCAGAAAGAGCTGCGTCTTTTACCGCGCGCCGTTCAACTTCTGTGATACCGGACGGAATCCCGATGACAACACGGGGACGCGAAAGAAAATTCGGGCGGCTTCCTTGAGCGCGCTTGATGAAATACCGAAGCATTTCTTCGGTGACCTCAAAATCGGATATAACACCGTTGACGAGCGGGCGCGATGCAACAATATGGCTTGGCGTACGGCCGACCATATTTTTTGCTTCCGACCCGACGGCAACTACGTGCCCAGTCTTTTGGTTTATCGCAATTACGGATGGCTCATTGATTACAATTCCCCTCCCGCTCACATACACCAGCGTATTTGCGGTACCGAGATCAATTCCGACATCGCTTGCGCGAAACGGGAAAAATTTCCGTATCATACGAGTTGTAAGAATGACTGAATATCCATAAGAGTCGGCGACGGTTCATTTCGCTTCTTTACTTCAATTTTATTTTCCGCAATTGTTTTATCGCTTATGACAATACGCCATGGAATGCCGATCAAATCTGCATCGCTAAAACGCTCACCTGGCGTTTTATCCGCGCGGTCATCGAGCAATACCGGCACCTTTTTTTCTCTAAGTGTCTCATAGAGCCCCATTGCGTGTTTTTTTGCGGAATCGGACAGAAAAAGAATATGCACCATAAAAGGCGCGACTGAAGCAGGCCAGATAATGCCTTTTTCATCGTGGTGCACTTCCACAATCGTCCCAACGAGGCGCCCTGGTCCTATGCCGTAAGACCCCATCCACACAAGCTCTTTTTCTCCATTTTCATTTTGATAGGTTAGGTCAAATGCCTGAGAAAACTTTGTGCCAAGCTTAAAAATGTTTCCAACCTCAATACTTTTGCCGCGATCGAGATCCCCACTGCACTCGGGGCAGCCCTTGTTGAGATCGCCTATTACCTCGGCATTCCTTGCAAACGAACACTTTTTACAATACACGGTCTCGTCCTCGCCAGCAGGCGAGAGCACCTGAAACTCATGCGAAAATTCCTTTGTAAAGGCTCCCCCAGACGCCTCTACCAGATACGCGGTAAGGCCCGCTCGCTTAAAAATAGCGCGGTACGCTTCGGCGGCGCGATCATAAAACGCGACTAAATCTTCTTTGCTTCTGTGAAAACTGTAGAGATCTTTCATGAGAAATTCACGCCCGCGGATAAGTCCCGATTTCGCGCGCGGTTCGTCTCTGAATTTTGTCTGAATTTGGTACACCAGCTGTGGCAGGTCCCGATACGAATGGATATGCGTTTTCGCAATATGAGTAATAGCCTCTTCGTGAGTCCACCCGAGACCAAGGTCGCGGCCGCTCCGATCTTTGAGCTTGTACATTTCCTCGACTTTCCAGCGATTCGTTGTCTCCCATAATTCGCGCGGCTGGAGCGCGCTCATCAAGAGCTCAACCCCGCCGATGGCATTCATCTCCTCGCGGATAATCGCATTGACATTTTCAAGAACACGGTATCCAAGGGGCAAATACGTCCAGACGCCCGCCATCAGTTTTTCAACAAAACCGCCGCGGATAAGGAATTCCGCGTTGGTACTAACGTCATCTTTTGGCGCCTCTCGGAGTGTTTGGGAGAAAAGTTTTGACTGTAGCATGACCCTATGCTACCACCGCTTAAATAAGACGCGCAATATCATGATAGGTAACCCACATGAGGAAAAAAATGAGAAGGAGCAGGAAAACGGAATGGATAATTTGCGAAATATGCGCCGGAATCGGCCTCCCTTTTACCTTTTCAATAATAAAGAAAAGGATTCGCCCCCCATCAAGTGCCGGGATCGGTAAAATATTGATAACCGCGAGATTAAGCGACAGAAAAGCGACAAGTCTTAGCAAATAATCAATGCCGATACTAAATGATTCCCGCGCGACAACCGCAATGCCGACAGGCCCAACCACCTCTCCCGGCGCTGATCCTGTCAAAAATAATTCCTTAAAGAACTGGATAAGACCAGTGATGAGCAGTACGAGCACCGAGTAGGTAACCTTGAGTCCTTCAAGCGGCGCGCGGTACCACGAGGTGCGCTCGATGCCGACTTCTTTCGGCCCGATGGTAATACCCATAGCGCCCTCTTCAAGCGGATGATTGAGACGTGGGTGCCCGATGATCGTAAGTTTATCTTCTCCCCTTTTGATGATAAAAAAAGCTTCACCTCCTTTTTTATCCGCTATATATGACTGCACTTCGCCTACGTCAAGCGGTATTTTCTTTATGCCATCGAGTCCGATAATAACATCGCCCGCGCGAAGTCCTACAGATTCGGCGGGAGAACCAGGCAGAACGCTTGCTATTTCAACAGCATACTGCGGTGTTCCGTACCACGCGAGAAACGAAAAAATGCCGTATGCAATCACCACATTCATAATGACGCCGGCGGCAACAATCAGCACTTTCCTTGAAAACGACTGCTGGGAAAAACTGCGGGGGTCATGCATATCTTCTTCTTCGCCAAATATCCGCACAAACCCGCCGAGCGGAAGGGCATTTAACGTATAAAGTGTTTCGCCAAATTGTTTTTTCAAACGCAGATATCTCCCTTTGCCGATAGGCAAAGGGAGGCCGACGCCAAATTCATCAACTCGTACTCCGAAACGTTTTGCCGCAAAAAAATGCCCAAGCTCATGCGGGACGATCAAGAGTAAAATAACGGCAATAATGATAAGTACCGTTTCAAAAATCATAGAATATTACCCCTCAATCTCTTTTGTTTTGCGTTCTTCAAGCGCGCCTACCGCGCCGATTACCTCATCAATAATTTTCTGAAGCGATTCTTTTCGGCGGAATTTTTCGTCTTCCGATAATTCCTTTGCGCGAAATGATTCTTCAATCGCTTTTGATGCATGATCGCGCACTCTTCGTATGGAAATGCGCGTTTCTTCTACTTTCTTCCCGATAGTTTTAAGAATTTCCGCGCGGCGTTCGGTAGAAAGTTGCGGTAGCACAAGTCGAAGAAATTTTTCATCTGGAACAATGCCCATCCCAAGGCTCGAATTTTCAATCGCTTTTCTGATATGCGGCAGTGCTGTTGGATCCCACGGCTGTACTATAATCGTGCGCGCGTCGGGAGCCGAAAGCGACGCAACCTGGTTAAGCGGCATTTTTTGGCCGTAGATTTCTACCTGCAAATTTTCGACAAGCGCGGGAGTAGCGCGCGCGGAATGAATCAGCGCCACGTCAGCGGCAAGACGCGCGGTTATCCCCTCAAGCTCTTTCTTTATTTCAGTACGAAAGTCCGGCATATATTCTTTTCGGGTTTGTACTATCTACTTGTAACATAGTTATCGTTCCTTTGACAGGGATGAGGTGTTTACTCCATGTAACCCCGCCGTCGTCCGTCCGATATATCTGGGTTGAAGCCCCAACCCAAAACACCTCCCCAAATAACGGATGCGAACGCACCGCGGTTACCGGAATCGATGCCGGCGGAAGCGGTGTCCGGAATGTATGCCAGGATACGCCATTATCAATCGACTCAATAATGCCGTAATCAGATGCCGCCATAAGCGAACGGCGGTATGGATTATATTCAAGCCCATAGAGCATTTTTGCCTCCTCGTCATCAATAGAAATTTTTGCGCGCTCGTGCCACAACCTGCCCCCCGAATCAGTCGTATAGAGCTTATTCCCCTCTGTCACTGCCCAGAACGTTCCGTCTTCGGTAGGATGTCGTATAAGTATTTTAAAACTCTCGCGCGTGCTCGCGATAATCTCCCATGTTTTCCCGCCGTCAAGACTTTCAAGAAAATTCCCATCAGAGCTTGAAACCCAGATCTTTTTTTCATTTTTAAGCCCCACAAGAACACCTGTAACGAGATATCGTTCAATCGGCACCGAGTAAAGCTCTTCGGCGCCATCTTCGCGAAGCCGTATAACCTTCCCGTAATTATTCTGATACACTGCAAGATACAACGTATCGCCTTTTTCGTCCTGGCTTATCCCATATATATCGGCGGTGGCCTGGAGTATATTTTTCGGGTCTTTTACCTGTGTTATTGTGCGTCCGCCATCGCGTGCAAGCCAAAGCCCTTTTCCCTTTGTTCCGATATAAAATTGAACCGGATCGTTTTTCTTAAACTCAAAAACGGACGGCGTGAATCCGCGAGAGCCATCAAGCGCTTCCCATGCGCTTCCTCCATCTGTCGAAACATAAAGCGAGGCATCGCCCTCGGGTTTTTTATCTTCATTTTTTTTTGGGGGAGCAGAAACAGGCCATACAATAAAAAGCAGTATGGTAAGGAGAATCGCTAAAACAAGTATAATCCCAACAACGATCAAGAACTTATTCATGTGAGCTAGGCTTACCTAAAAGATACATATCCATTATATACCGCGGCGATGTTCTCGACGTGTGGAGAAGATTTGTCAGGCGGATAGAGAGAGATATTTTATCGAGCGCCGCCGTGTTAAGAGCCCCTTTTCGCGCGCTCCCCTCAAGCTCTTTTTTGAGCCGTACAATTTCATTTTCCAAAAAGCGAAGTATATCATCTCGTTCACGGATAGTATTTTTATCTCCGAAAGCCTCGATGTCGAGTTCCTCATCTTGTCCTTTCACCGATATTTTCTCCACGCGCGACTGCACGGTTTCCGGTATTCCTACAAGCGAACGCGCAATAAGAAAAAAATAAGACCCGCGCGGAGGCTCTTCGAGTATTTTAAGAAACGCATTATGCGCTTCGCGCGTCATCTCATCCGCCTTTTGTATTATAAAACACTGTGTACCATCACCAGCAGAAAGAAGCGCACGCCGCTGTATTTCCCGGACATCCGCGATGCCAATTGCCTCTTCTTTTCCGTATTCATGCTGAAATCGCGGCGAGAGCGCAGAAACCGCCTTTGCAATCCGTGTGTCCATGTCGGCTTTACTAAACCCAAAAAAGAGGCGCGCGTGAGACATTAAACGTAAATCTATCTTTTCGTAAGTATACTTCGTTTGTATGTTTCAAGGTGTTCGAGTGCTTTCCCCGTACCGCGTGCGACGCACAGGAGCGGGTCTTCGGCAATATGCGCAGGAACTCCCGTCGAACGGACTACCAACTCATCAATATTGCGGAGAAGCGATCCTCCGCCTGTCATGGTAATGCCATTTGAGCTTATGTCTGCGGCAAGTTCCGGAGGCGTTTCCTGGAGCACCAATTTAATTGCTTTTATAATATCCGAAAGCGGGCCTTTAATCGCCTCTACAACTTCGTTGGTCTTGATCTCAGTTGCGCGAGGAAGGCCGGTAAGAAAATCTCTTCCTTTGACTACGTAGGAAAGCTCTTCTTTGAGGGGGACTGCAGAGCCAATCGCGATTTTGATATCCTCGGCAGTGCGGTCGCCGATCGCGAGATTCATCCGCTCTTTTATATAATCAGTAATTGCCTGATCGATCTTGTTGCCCGCGACTTTTGCAGAAGTAGAAGCGACGATACCGCCGAGCGAGATTACCGCGGCATCGGTCGTCCCGCCGCCGATGTCGACGACCATATGTCCATGTGCTTCTTGAATCGGAATCCCCGCGCCAATTGCGGCGAGAATCGGTTCTTTGACAACATATGCCGCCCGAGCCCCCGCCTTGAGCGCCGCTTCAATAACCGCACGCCGTTCAGTCGAAGTTACTCCTGCGGGAGCGGAAACCATAACCTCCGGCTTGAAAAGCCGAAAACTGCCGACAGTTTTTCCTATAAAATACCGAAGCATTGCTTCGGTGACGCGATAATCTGCAATCACACCGTCCTTGAGCGGCCGATATGCAATAATGCTATCTGGTGTTCGGCCAATCATATTTTTTGCCTCCTCCCCGACCGCGAGAACCTCCCGCGAATGAACGGAAATCGCAACGACGGAAGGCTCGTTGAGAACCACGCCTTTTTTAGGAACAAAAACAAGGGTATTTGCGGTACCCAGATCAATGCCCAATTTTTTCGTAAATATACTCATGCTCTTTTTATATCCGCACCAACCCGCCGGAGCCGTGCATCAATCCGTTCATACCCGCGGTCAATATGTTCAATACCGGATATCGTCGTAGTACCGCGCGCCGATAGTGCAGCCACCAAATGGGCAAGACCGGCCCTGATGTCGTGTACCATAATAGCAGAACCATGGATTTTGGCCGGTCCGTATATCTCTATACTATGGAGATGCCCTTTTTTTGCAAATCGGCAACTGGTTCCGAGACACTTCGTCGTCAAGTGTATGTTTGCGCCCATCGCAACAAAATCTTTAATGTATCCGAATCGGTCTTCATATACCGTCTCATGCACTCGCGAGATGCCGCGCGCTTTCATCAGTAATACGGTAAACGGCTGCTGCCAGTCCGTCATAAAACCGGGATGAGGTGAGGTTTCGATTGAAAGGGGCTTAAGCGGCCCTTTGCGGAAAAACCGAATGCCATTTTTTTCAACCTGATATTCTCCGCCGATCCGCCGAACCGCATTGAGAAACGTTATCAAGTGCTCTTGGCGCGCATCTTCAACAAGGATATTGCCATCGGTAGCTAACGCGAGTACCGCAAACGATACTGCTTCGAGCCGGTCCGGTATCACGCGGTGTTCGGTGCCACGCAGATGGTTGACGCCTTCTATAGATATGACTCGGTTAGTATCGAGCTCGATAAGCGCCCCCATTTTCTGAAGAAGCGAAATAAGATCGATAATTTCTGGCTCTTGTGCCGCATTTTTGATTACGGTGCGCCCACTTGCAAGAACTCCCGCAAGAATACCGGTTTCTGTAGCACCGACACTCGGAAACGGCAATACTATAACGGCGCCTTCGAGTCGCTTGGAGCGCGCCTCATAACTATTTTTTTTAATGCGTATCCGCGCCCCCATTTTTCTTAGGATATCAAGATGAAAATTGACAGGTCGCGCGCCAATCGCGTCTCCTCCGACAAACGGCACTTCCGCCCGTCCGAGACGATGCAAGAGCGGTGCAAGCGCAAGAATCGGAATCCTGTTTTTGCGGGAAAGCTCTTGCACATGATAATTATTCACGCGCGAGGAATGGATAATTATAGAGCCGTTTTTGGGGTTAGAAACCCTAGATCCGACATGGCGCAAGAGCTCGGTTGTAAGCGTAAGCTCAAGCGTCAAAGGGCAGTTTTTCAATAGAACCATCTCATCCGTTAAGAGAGAGGCCACCATGAGCTTGGTAAATGAGTTTTTTGCACCCTTGATTTTAAGAGTCCCGACGAGCGGTTTCCCGCCCTTGATTATAAACTGATTCATATGTTTTCCTATAATACGCCCACCTGAATAGAGGCACAAGAACTTTCACCCCGTTACAAGAAGGCCACGCGGATGAATTGTGGCGTACATATAAATCCCAAGATGAAATCTTCACTGGCTTACCTTCATTTCTTCGGCGGAATCCGCCGAAGCACACTCCTTTGCTCTTCGGGCTTCGGAGTGCCAACCATTCGCATTCATCCATGAGCTTATGCTCGTGATCTTCTGCGAGGGCGGATAAAATGCCGCAAGCGTAAGCTTGTATTCACCTTGTAACGGGGTTTAAACTCTAGATAATGACCAAACGATTCCGCAAAACGCTTTTTTGGCTGTCAACAGTTTCTTTTATTGTTGTAGCGATTCCGGTCATTCTCTACGCGCTTGGCTTCCGCCTCGCTCCCGATTCATGGGAACTCGTGCAGGCAGGCGGGATCTCGATTGCCTCAACGCCCTCCACCGGCACGCGAATTTATGTTGACGGAAAGCTCGAACGCGAAACTACAATCTTCTCGCGGCGTCTTTTTTTACAAGGACTTACGCCGCGGCGCTATACAATTCGTATCGAAAAAGATGGCTACTTCCCGTGGCAAAAAATACTGATGGTTGATCCCGAGCGCGTCGCAGACGCGCACGCACTCCTTATTAAAGACGGCCCCGAGGGAGCAACCCTTACTCGGGGAGACTATGTATCATTTGCGTTCAGCGATATAACAGAATCTGTTATCACGCTCAAAAATGTGAAGAAAAAAGAAGCATTTTATTTGCTTGCGGACGAAAGAGTCATATCGAAGCCGCTCAATATTGGGACAACCACCCCCCTGTTTTCCGGTACTGCGCGCGCGTTTATAAAAGAACGGAATATTAAAAACTTCGACTATGATCCGTCGCTTGAACGTATTGTGTGGTGGGACAAAACTCACGTATGGGTTCGCTGGCTCCGTGGAGATGAATTCCTGCCGCTCTATACCGACGAACCGGAAACTTTGATCTATACGTCAAACGAGTCTCCAGTTCGTGAAGCGCGTTTCTATCCATTTCAAGAGGCTCTACTCATTACCTCTTCAAACACAGTTATGGTAGTTGAACTCGACGGGAGAGATAAGAGAAATATCTATCCGCTCTATAAAGGAAGAGAGCCCCATTTGCTTGTCGCGCGCGACGAACAAATTGCTTATATCCTCGACGACGGGAATCTTATTCGGATTCCCCTGCAGTAACTAAGCGACGGGCGACATGCCAAACATCGCCCGCGCCGAGTGTTACAAAAACTGATTGCGGGGTAGCGAATGTACTGGCTGCCGTATATGCATCCGCGAGTGTCGGCGCATACGAAACCGACGGATGATTAATTTTTGTTTTTTCATAGAGATCTTCCCCACGGACACTCCGCTCTTTTTCCCGCGCGGACGAGTAAATATCGAGCAGAACAACGTGAGTTGCATCGCTAAACGATGAAGCAAAATCGTCAAGGAGCGCTTTTGTCCGTGAATACGTATGAGGTTGAAATATCGCGACGATTGATCTGTCGGGATACCGCTCTCGGAGCGCGCGGAGTGTCGCGCGTATTTCTGTGGGATGATGCGCATAATCGTCAAGAATAACGATATCAGCGTCTTCGCGCGTAAAAAGTTCCATTCGCCGCTTTGTCCCGCGAAATTCAGATAAAGTTTTAAGAACATCTATACGCTCAACACCAAGCGCTTCTGCCGCACGGAGGACCCCGATGGCATTTATCTTATTATGTTCTCCCCACACGCGGAGCTTGAGCGATTCGAGAAACTCACGGTCTCGCCCGCCACCAAAAAAAATTGTGTGCGCTTTTGTATGCCCTACTACGAAATCGCCGAGACTCTCGTGAGCAACAACATATGCTGTATCGGGAAGCGACTCGAGTAATGCGAGAAACACATTTTTATAATCAGCTTCAGTTTTATAAAAATCTGGGTGATCGTATTCAATATTCGTAAGAAGTAATAAATACGGCTTGAGCATTAAAATTTTCGCTTGATACTCGTCCCCTTCAGCAACAATCCATTGTACCCCTCCTGATGTATCGACGGAACTACCCTTGCCTGCCCGGGCGGTGCTTTGCCATTCAATAAGCGCGCCTCCAACGACAACAGTCGGATCGAAACCTGCGTCTTCAAGAACCCGCCCGAGCATCGCTGTACTTGTTGTTTTGCCGTGTGTGCCCGTAACTAATACACCCCTTCTATTATTAAAGAGTTCCGCGAGCGCTTCGGCATAGGATATAACCGGCTTCCCGAGGCCCATTGCTTTTGCAATCTGCGGATGTTCTTTTTGGTACGCGGAGGAATAGATAACCCGCTCTATATCATCAGGCATCGCGCTTTCCTCAAAACCAACGATGGGAATACCGAGTTTTTTTAAAATATCATCGGTAAAAAACTGCTCGTTGGTATCGGAACCGGATATCTGATAGCCCCACTTCTTATATATAGTAGCAAGGCTCGTCATCCCCACCCCCTTAATCCCGACCAAAAAATACTTCATCCACTTAGCAGCTTAGAAGCTAAGCTCCTCTGGCCAACATTCGATGTTGGCCATCCATCAAGGAAATACTTTTTATCTATTGCATCATTGTCACCAAAAGCTTCTTCCACAAACTCCTTGTATTCCTCCATAGAAGAAAATTGATCAGTAATAATGGCTGGCGAGAGTAACCCGCCCCACCTATTTTTAAAAATATAATCTTGATAACTTGACCACGGATAATTTTTAATATACTTTTTCTTATTTCCAGATATTTTTTTATGTGTTGACTCTATTGGATTGCGATGAATATATCGCGAAAGATATTTAAGATATTCGTTATCGTCTATATGAACGCACTGATAAGAACTCCCAAAAAGATGCCCGCTCCGTTTATATTTTGCATTAAAATACTTTGTGTAACTATTCCCAAGCCGCTGCATATACCGCGAAATGCCGTCTTTACTTCTTTCCTCAAGCAATAAGTGAAAATGATTTTGCATTAAACAAAAACAAATAACACGAACAAGAGGGTCTTTGTTCATAAACTTTCTTATATATATAGGATCAGTCAACATGGCCAACATCGAATGTTGGCCATGTTGGTTAATGCGATTCATGCGATCATGAAAATCACCCACCGAAAAAGCCAAAATACAAAACAACGCCCGTTCATAATCACTTGTTGAAAGGAATATATTCCTTTTTTCTACCCCACGATTGTAGATATGGTAGTATTCGCCCTCGGCAAACGATTTTACTTTTATTTTCTCTTTTCTCATTTTGGTTTTCCCCATCCCCTATCCATCATGACTCCCTATCAGTATACCAATATAACACCCCTTGGTCAACATTCGATGTTGACCAGTGGCTTAGCCCACTAAGTGCTTTATATAACCTCCGCAAAGTTATGGCCGTAAAGCTTAGAGGTCCACTTAGTAGCTAAGCTACTAAGTGGGTTGGCATGTAGCGTGGCGTGCGCCTGTTTTGCCTGACGAGTGAAATTCAGCGGAATTTGATGGTCTTTGATTTTCGATGAAAGTACGCCAGGACCCGGACCTCGGACCATAATCAACCAACAACTGTAGAGTGGCAATCCTATTCAGCCGAGAGAGAGGTCAGTTTGGTTCTTTTGCTGGTCAACATCGAATGTTGACCAGTGAGTGGATTAGCCGGTATTTTATCGAGTGTTTGGAAAAAGGTGTTTATATGCAACCGACGCCCGTTTCAACTGTCCCAACGTACCCAAATGTACCACATCTTGGTAATCTCCAGACAGCATATTTGAATTAAAATCAAGAATGTCGCCAGGTGAAAAGGTGGCACGGATAAGAGCATTGAGTTTATTTACTTTTGCATTCCATATTTTTTCATCGGGGAATGAAGAGGTGAAATATGGCGTAAGCGCTATAAATGTTTTTACCCCTTGGCTTTCCGCGTTTACCTTTTGCCGCGCGTACTCCGATACAATATCAGCGGCACTAGAACTAGCCACACGTATATCGTTCGTCCCGAATGCCAACATCATTGCGTCTGGATGATCATCAAAAAGCGAAGCGGCAATGCGATTGCCGGCATACATCTCAAACCCTAAAAAATACATACCATTATCGGTAATAGTAGTCCCGCCAAGCCCGTGATTAATCGATGGAAAATTTGCCGAATTCATCATTCCTCCAAACCGCTCACACCACCCATCACCAACGGGAGCTACGCCCGCTTGAGTATTTGAATCACCGTGGCATACAACCGTTATGCGGCCGTCATGATTTTGGTCGCTCACTATGGGGCTGATAGCAAACATTGGGTCAACAATCTGATACTCGAGCGTATCTTTATTCGTCGCAAGATGCACAAATGCTGCACTTACATCAATCCCCTTAACTTTTGAGAAAGTGTTTAAGGATGAATATAATCTCGGCGCCACGGGGTTTGCGATATTGACAATTTTGAGTCCAGCCGTATCTGTATCTGTCCCGACAAACGCCCATCCGCCGACAACGGCAATATCATTATTATTACTCCCAAGATTAATCGAACTAATACGCACACTCCCTGCTCCACCTGCTGAAAAAACATAAAAATCAGGATATGACCCGTTATTGTCGGACACAACATAAATCCGTTCATTTTGTTTTGTAACACCGCGTGCGGCCGGCGAGCCCGGCATATTATAGGAGTATACTTCCGTAATGGCTTGCGGATTTCGTACACCGAGCGCTATAAATTCCTTTGCCTTATTACTTGTTGCGAGATACGCAAATCCGCGATGCACGACAATTCCATTTACGTGTGCACCTATTTCGTATGAACCGAGTAAAACGGGCGTCAATGGATTACTTGTATCAAAAATATAAAACTCGCTCCCGCTGTTATTCACCACTGTTCCTACATACAACCGCGCGCTGTCAAGATAGAGCGCGCGCACATTTGAACCTCCCGGCAAATCATAACTGCCAACGAGAGCCGGGTTACTTGAAATGGCAACATTCAATATCATAAGCTCCTCTGTATCTTTATTTGTTCCAAGATATGCGTAGCCGTTGCGCGCTACAATCGCGCCCACGCCCCTTCCAACATTGTACGAACCAACAAGCGTTGGCTGTGTTGCCGTTGTTGTATCAAAAATGTATACCTCGGGATCATCAGGAGTCGCCGTGTTGTCAGTTGCAACATACGCAATATTTCCCACGACAGAAACATCCTGCGCCAGTACGCCGCGGGAGGTATCATACCCACCGAGTAAAAGAGGTGATAAAACGGCACTGCTACGTTCGAGTGGCAAAAAATACCATATAGAAACCGCGAATAAAACAAAGATGACTGTTATTCGTGTATAATTTCGTTTAATAAAATTTACTGATTTTTCCATAATGAAAAAGCCGTACGAAACTTATAAACAAGGCAGTGGCGCCACCCCGTAATCTATCCCTATGTATATAGTAACATAGAGCCCAAAAAGAGACCAATTTCTTCATCTGTTATAGAAGCGTGGGCACAACAGGGGGCACAACTCACTAGCTAACATCCTTATTGGTCAACATCGAATGTTGACCAATGCCGAGCTTCGCCCAACTCGATTAAGTCATTGGTGGCTCGAGCGAAATTGGCGGGCTGTCTTGTGTTATTGGTCCGTCTGGCTGTGATGGTGGCGTGGTATCTTGTGTAACATTATCGTTAGGAGGAGGTAGTGGCGGTTCTGTCTCCGTGACCACAGTACTGCTGTCACTTGTTGGCTGTTGCGTTGTCGTATCTGGAGAAATAGTCGTCGTATCAGTTGCAACCGTATTACTGTCAGTCAGGGTAGTTGGGCCATCTGAAGTTGCTATTCCTAAATCTGTCGTCGGAGTTGTGCTATCCGCGACGGTTGCCTGCCCGCCGTCGGGCGCGGTTCCGCTACTACTTCCACCGCTTGATGCTGGCACAGATGGAGCTGATGCCAGCCCATCGTCGGGCGCGGTCCCCGAGAAAATCCCAGTTTGATCTTCACATTTGCCCAATATGGTTTGTACAACGCCTCCCGACACATATACGCAGTATGGAGCTCCACCTTGTGTATCATAGAGCGTTACACCGTTCGGCTTTGACACCTCGCCAACCGTGAGCGCGTCTGTCGTTATTGATCCCGCGTCAATATCTTTTACAACAAAATATCCATTTTCATCGAGCGACCAGTTGCCGGATGCGGACGCGATACTCTTTATATTTTCAATCGAATGCCCGCCGAGATCCAAATCAAATGCAGTCGCAAGCCGCCCCGACTGCTGGTCTATCAGCCAAAAATCACTTGATGTCGCATTGCCTCCTGCAAACTGTGTATCCAGATGATTCCATTCGATATTGATGAACACCATCACCTGCCCGACAACAACATCGCGATATTCGACGACACCGGTCGCCGGATCTTCAATAGCAACGGCCGCGGAAAACCCTGTCGATCCGTCAAACGGAGCAAGTGCAATGCCAACTGTTGTCCCCTCTTCTGTTGCTTTCATCCCAACACCGGGCAAATGCGAAGACGTAATGCGATCACCTTGCTGAATCGATCCATTCTCATTCGAAACTTTCACGGGTAACCGACCAGCAATAGCGACGGGCTGCGGATTCTCACTATGCTGAATAACTCCACGCCCGTATGTCTGAACTGGAGACGTGGAAATAACACCTATTATCTTTGTGTTGTAAGGACCAAAAGATTTTTTAAGAATCGGCGTATGATTATCAAGCATCTCTTCAGTCAGTGTGCCAGTCAAAGCATCGATACGCTTTGAGGTATAATCTACATAACCAGAGGAAAGGGAAACTATATCTCCTGGCTCGACACCATTTTCAGCAGGATACCACTCTGCAACGTCAATAGCATCAGTTGTACACGCGACAAGAGGCCGATACGCACCTGCAGTAGCAGAATCGATATCTGCAGCTCCATGGCACACAGCGTTCACTGTATTGACTCCGCCAAACTCGTTGACCAGCCGGCCGATAATTCTGCCGGGCGAAGTTCCTCTACCTGCTTCGATTGCGCTATCCGCAGTCGTTGCGTTCCCTACACCCAATCCTCCGGAAATATATGTGTCGAGTGTTACTCCAGTAGAGCCTCCGCCAACTGCGAACATGCCCATATTGCTACCCACTAATGCAGGAGAAGACGTCCCGATACCGACAACTGGATAGAGTCCGGCTATAGAAGACACGCTGAACATTTCATAACGTAAATCTGCTAAAGCGTAGGTGGTCTCAATAGCAAGTAGATTACAATCGCCTACTCCAAAAACTCCGCTACCAAAGCAACCCCTATTAATCCCAAGTGTTGTCCCGCCGCCTCCGTTTTCAGACCATGAGTAATAATTACTTCTAAGTGATTTGCCAATCTGCACAAGCGCAGATTTTGTATGGTTTGCTGTTGTTGTCGCAACATAGATAGCATTGTGTGGAGTTGAACCAGTCGACGGATTTCCTATCGATAGAGTTGCACTTGGAGAAGTTGTCCCAATCCCAAATCGTCGGTTGTTGTAGAAATAAAAGTCATCTCCGATGGCGAGATCGCTGTCCGAAGTGGTTGCATTGCCTACTCCCAATCCTCCCGACACGTAGAGATCAGAGGTCGCTCCATTCCTTCCGATAGCAACATCTCCGGGATTGAGAAGAAGATCAGTGGGAGTGGAAGTTCCGAAACCTACCACTCCTTTTTGAGAAACAAAGATGAAAGGAGAGGAAGTACCGGTTGAACCAACAGTAAAGATTGGTTTGAGTCTGCCTTGGCTTGCAAGCTGATCAACAGAAAGTTCTCCCCATGGAGTTGTTGTGTTAATACCAATAAAACTCGTGTCGCCATGTGCAACAAGTACATCACTAAAATCAGACTGGGCATCCGGATTAGTACCCCCTCCCGTATAGATAGATAGAACAACGTCCGCGGTATCTGGTGAAAAAATCCGGGTCCGGTTTCGTCCGGTACCACTATTCCATCCCAAATCCATCCCATAAACATAGCCCGCAACAATATCTGAATAAACTAAAACACCGGCATTTAAATCAGATGCAGCAGAAGTGTTGGCAGCATTTGTTCGAAGGTAATTTGATGTCCCGGCCAGTGCCGCAGGTCGTTGAACAATTGTCCCATTAACATCAAAAGTGGTAGCTGGATTAGTTAACCCAACTCCAGCACGCGGAGAAGACTTACTCCCAAGAACAACGAAATCTCCAGTGCCGACAATGAAATCTTGATCCGCAGTCGTCGCGTTTCCTACTCCAAGTCCTCCCGATATATATGCGTCAGCAGTAACACCGTTTCCTCCGAGAGAAAGTCCTCCACTCAAGATGGGAGAGGTTGTACCAAACATGCCAATCCTCCCATTATTTGCGTTATTGAGCACGGACAGAATATAATTGTTGCCAACAACAAAATCACTGTCTCCGGTGGTCGCATTCCCTACCCCTAATCCTCCCGAGACATAGAGATCAGAGTTTGATCCGGCTGTATTCTGACCTATCGAGAGATCACCGACTCCGGTGAGTGCGGGGGAAGTAGAGCCGGT
>Ga0209542_10005680_pt1 | contig 24735 bp, 33 predicted proteins | sample RifCSPhighO2_01_FD_184028 | JGI IMG/M metagenome (GOLD analysis project Ga0209542, IMG submission 184028) | Soil microbial communities from Rifle, Colorado - Rifle CSP2_plank highO2_0.1 (SPAdes) (version 2) | ecosystem: Environmental > Terrestrial > Deep subsurface > Rock core/Sediment ...
TTTCATAAATTCATCATTCATCCATGCCATGATTTCCGGAGTCGTATTCACGTCCGGGGCAGGAACATCTTTCTCTGGCCCCAAGACGTCTGCAAGTTTTTGTACCCAGCCGCGGGAGAGCCTTTCCAATTCACCTTCCGACAAATTTCTGGGTTCTACGGTAATTCCGCCCTTCCCGCCGCCCATCGGAAGCCCGGCTAGGGAACACTTAAGCGCCATTAAGAAAGCGAGCGCCTTCACTTCGTTGATGTCGGCCTCCGGATGGTAGCGGATTCCGCCCTTGTAAGGACCCAGGGCGTTGTTGTACTGGACCCGATATCCCTCGAAAATCTGGAGCGCGCCGCTGTCCATTCTGACCGGAATTGAAATTCGGATATCGCGGTCCGGCACGCGCATTTTAGCAATAAATTCTGCGCCGAGATTTTTGTTAATCCTCGCAGCCTTCTCCAGCTGCGCCATCGCGTTTTCAAAAGGATTGTGCATAAGTTAGGTAATTCTAAGCGAATTTCTCCAATATTTCAAGCTCTTCTTTGGTGTTGGTGCCAAGCGCTTCGCGGGGATCGATTTGCACAGTTTTGATGCTTGCTTTTTGCTCGCTCGCGATTCGCAAGAGATCGGTCAGGTAGTATTCTTTCTGCGCGTTATCATTCCCTATTTTTTCAAGATTTTCCCAAAGCCATTCTGCGTCAAATACATAGGCTCCCGCGTTCACTTCTTTTATTTCGCGTTCTTGGGGAGTCGCGTCTTTATATTCGCGAATTAAAATCTCTCCTTTTTTTCGGATGATTCTTCCGAAACTCATGAAAGCTTCTCTCCAGTCGTTGAAATCGGGAAGCGCCGTCGTAGCAACTGTTACTTTTGCCGCGGAATAAAAATGTCTTTCGAGCAAATTCTTTATCGTTCTGGAACTGATAAAGGGCATGTCCCCTTGAAGCACCAAAACATTTTTTGCCTCCGCCAGCGCGCTCTGTGTTGAAAGTACTGCATGTCCCGTGCCCAACTGTTCTTTTTGTTCGACATAAACACACGTATCGCCCAATTCTTTCTTGACCAGTTCCGCTTTGTAGCCCACGACCACGATCGGTTTCTCTTGAGAAACTTTCTCCACTTCCTCGAGCAAATGCCTGATAAGGTGTTTTCCGTTAAGCGGGCTAAGAACTTTCGGATTTCTGCTTTGCATTCGCTTGCCCTTCCCAGCCGCCAAGATCACGATTTTTATCTCTTTAGAAACCATTGTGTGCGGGATATTGTAGCATTTTTTGATATAATTTAGAAATGAATAAGGAAGCGCGAAATTGTAAAAATTGCAAGAAAAATTTTGTCATCAAGCCGAATGATTTTGGTTTTTATGAGAAAATTAAAGTTCCGCCGCCGACCTTTTGCCCGGAGTGCCGGATAATTCGCCGAATGTCCTGGCGGAATGATTTATCTTTTTATAATCGCGCTTGCGATTTGTGCGGGAAGAAAATAATTTCTCTTTATCACCCCGACAAGCCGCTTACGGTATACTGCAACCATTGCTGGTGGAGCGATAAATGGGATGCCAAAAACTACGGACGAGAGGTTGATTTTTCTCGCCCGTTTTTTGAACAATTTAGAGAATTGCAAGATAAAGTTCCTTTGCTTTCCTTAATTAACGATGATGGAATAGGAAGCGTTAACTGCGAGTACACGCAGAATGTAACTTTTGCCAGGAACTGCTATATGGTCTCGATGTCTTGGTATGCAGAAGATACTATGTATTCTTACAGCGTTGGAGGGCCGGAAACTCGTTACGTCGTTGATAGTTTAGGGGTTTTTCCTTACTCGCAAATTATTTATGACGGAATCTTCGTTGAGCATTGCTACAGTTGCCGAAGCTGTTATTATTCTTCCGGACTCACGGACTGCCTTTTTAGCTATGACTGCAAAGGGTGCTCTCATTGCTTTATGTGCGTGAATCTGCGCCAAAAAAAGTACTGTTTTAAAAATAAAGAGTACACGAAAGAAGAATACGAAAAAATTGTCAAAGAGTACCGGCTGGACACCTATTCGGGCCAGAAGCGCGCCAAAGAAGAATTTCTGCAATTTCTAGGGACTCAACCGCGAAGATCCGCCTATATTATTAATTGTGTCAATTGTACCGGCGAGGGCTTGCTCAATTGCAAGAATTCAAAAGATATTTTCTGGTGCCGCGCGGTGGAAGATTCCCGATTTATTTGGCGAAGCAACGAAATCAAAGAAAGTTACGACCTGACGCCCGGAGGGAAAAGCTTGGAATGTTATGAAGCGCTGACCGCTGACCACGACTTCCAAACTTTATTCGCAATTTACTCTCTCAAAAGCCAGGAAATAAGCTATGTAGAAAATTGCCATTCGTCCAAACATTTATTCGGTTGCTCGGGTGTCAAACATGGCCAATATTGCATTTTGAATAAAGAATACAGTAAGGAAAAATATTTTAAACTGCGCGAGAAGCTTATCGAGCATATGAAGAAAACCGGTGAGTACGGAGAATTTTTCTCGAGCTCGATGTCGCACTTCGGCTATAACGAAACGATAGCCCAAGATTATTTTCCATTATCTAAAACAGAGGCCGAAAAGAGGGGATTCAAATGGTGGGATAAAATTCAGAAGACTACCGGACAGGAAACCCTCAAGCCCGAAGAAATTCCTGATTCTATCTTGGATGTTCCCGAGTCAATCTTAAATGAAGTTTTGTCCTGTGCAGAGTGTAGTCGTAATTATAAAATCGTCAAGAATGAATTTCTTTTTTTAAAAAAGCACTTGATACCGATACCGAGGAAGTGTTTCTTTTGTCGGCACAGCCAGCGCCTGAAATTCGAAAATCCTTTCAAGCTCTGGCATCGGCAATGTGTATGTGGTTCGACTGGCTCACCACAGGCAACCTCAAAACACGGGCATATCGGAATGTGTCCGAATGAATTTGAAACTTCTTATGCCCCTCATAGACTGGAAACAATCTTTTGCGAGTCCTGCTATCAGAAAGAAGTGTACTAAAGATCTTGCCAAATAAGTAAATTAGATGTATAAATGATGCGAAACGCAAGTCAGCCGCAGCCATTTAATGCCGGGGAGGTACCCATGCTTGCTATTGTGAGGGAGACTCGTCGCTGGGTGACGGTGGAAGCACTCACAGGCCACCTCGGGAAAGAAGTAAAAGACATGGGCTGGCGAGAAGGGAAGAAGTTGCTCGATATTCAGGATTTGAACGATATGGATATCGAGTACCTGGCGAATCTCGGGGTCATACTCGAGCGCGCCTAGTCCCAGGAAGAGTTCGGCGGACCCCGCTGTGGCAGCACGGCGGGCTCGTTTTTATTCTAATGTTTTGCAAAAGACTAAAATAGAGAATTAGGGAGTACTAAATAGGAAAGTTAGCAGGCAAAAAGTAGAACCGATGGCGGAAAAAATGTGCCAGAGGCTGTGGTTCCAATTGTAGCTATGCCTGCGTTCTCGAAAAAAGAAAATTAGCGCGATAAAAACAGAGGTAAGAGCGATTATGCTGTAAGGAGTTGCAAAGTATCCCTTAAACAGCAAAACCAAATTCGAAATCATTAGTGCTATCGAGAGGAGAACATCAAGAAGATATAACTGTGCGGGTTCATTTTTAAAATGGAAGAAAAAGGAAACGATTAAAACTAACCCAATGATTAGCGCGTAGATATACAGGCCATAATTTATTGCTAATGCAAATGGAAGCAGAAAAAGAATATTACTCCAATTCAAAACTTTAGTTTTATATTTTTCCATTACATTAACACGATGGTTATAATCAGACCGGAGAGGATATGCCAGAGGCTGTGGCTGGCGCTAACCGACCAGCGGCGCAGAAATGGGAAATAATTCGGGCCCATAAATATGACGAGGCCGAACGCGAAGAACAAGATCAATAACGCGCTTACTATCGCGTCCGTGTTGGTAGTCAAGAATCGCCAAGCGAAGAAAATCCCGACAGAAAATCCACAAAGATAGTCGAGTATTCCCATGATGAATTCCGGAGTCGGAACATTATTACGCAAGAAGAACCACTCTACGCTGACTTCTCTGTTAAACGAATGATATATTAACGAAACCATCATCGTAATCAAAATCAATATCGTCTCGAGCGTGTATCCGCGCGTTACCGCGACATAACCGGGCAAGAGGTAAAATAGATTGCTCCACATTTGCGGCCGCGACCAGAAATTAAGAATGGATTGCATTTAAAAATTATACGGTTAAGGGTAAAACTAAATAGTAATAAATTATAGCAAAGATAAACCAAATCAAAGAAAAACGCAGGCAAATAAGGCCCATAAAATTAAATGATTCTTTGGAATAATCCCATAAATAAACTCTTTTTGTTTTTAAATACAAATATCCGATCACAAACTCTATTAAAGTTGGGAATATAAAAATTAAAATTAATTTAAAAGATAAGGAGATGTTTAGAAAATACAGAAAAATAAGAAAAGCGCCAGTTAGCCCATAGATCTGGCAATTTATAAATCTTGGGATTATTATTCTTTTTGCTTCAATAGATCTATAAAAAAACTCAAAGACAAAGCCAACCAAAAGACCGATAAAAAAGTTAAGAATAATTTTATAAAACATCGATGACCCTACCGGGAATCGAACCCGGATTACCGGCTTGAAAAGCCGATGTCCTGACCGTTAGACGATAGGGCCGTTGAAAGATAATAACATTTTAAAGATAATTTGTAAAAAATTTGTTTGCCCTATTGGATATTTCCCCAATCCACACCTCGCCTTTCACTTGCTCTTTCTAAATTATATAATTAACAGGTCAGGCCGATTATTAGAAATTAAGTGATTTTGGAATTATTAATTTATGTCAACAACAGTAATCGCAGTTGTTTTGTTGGTTTTGTGGCTCCTGGGACTCCTCACCGGCTACACCGTCGGAGGGTGGATTCATCTGCTTCTGGTGGTGGCGGTGGTGCTTTTCTTAATGCAGGTTTTCAAAAAGAAAGGCGGTTCAACGCCGATGCAGCAATAAGTATACGGCTTACTCAAATTTAATACCCAAATTTATAGCGAAATTTTGTTTCGACATTCTTTTTTGTCTGGAACCATGTTAGAGTTTGGCTAGGGAGGCGTGGCTATGAAATATGAACTGCTTCATATTTCATCTGATTTTGCGTTAGCAAAAATGCTTGATATGCTTTAGCGTAAAGTATAGGGAAGGGGTCCCGTACAAAAGCGGAGGGTTGGCAGAATGGTAATGCACTGGTTTCGAAAACCAGCGGGCGCAAGCCCTTACAGGTTCGAGCCCTGTACCCTCCGCTTTGTTACGGGATTGAGAAAAACCAGCATTTATTTATGAAAAAAATTTCTTACATCATAGTGATTCTTGCCCTGGCGCTCGGTATTTTGGGCGCTATTTATTATAAGAATATCAAAGGCGCGCTACCGGCGGTCCTGCCGCCTTCGGGAGATATCGTGGAGGATATCAATACTACCGAGATGCCCCTGAAGCTCCCGCCGGGCTTTTCGATTTCTCTTTACGCGAAAGATTTGGGAAATCCTCGAGTGATGCTTTGGGGGCCGGATGGGAAGATGCTTGTCTCGGTGCCAAACCAAGGAAAGGTTGTCGTGCTTTCTGATTCAGATGGGGATGGAGCAGCGGAAACTCATATTACGGTGGCGGAAAATTTAAACCGGCCGCATGGACTCGCTAGTCGCGACAATAAGCTATATATCGCCGAGACTGATCAAGTAGCCGAGTATGATTATGTAGAAGGTAAGGCGATAAACAAGAAAAAACTTTTCGATCTTCCTGGCGGGGGCAATCATTTCTCGCGGACGATAATGTTTGAGCCCTATCCGAACGAAAATAAAATGCTTGTCTCGGTCGGTTCTTCCTGCAACGTGTGTAACGAAGAGAATGAGAACCGCGCGAAAATATTAGAATATGATTTTGCGACAGGAAGATTGGAAGAATTTGCAAAAGGGCTCCGCAATAGCGTATTTATGGCGATTCATCCGGTCTCCGGAGACACCTGGGCGACGGAGATGGGGCGAGACAATCTAGGCGACGACATTCCGCCGGACGAAATTAATATTGTTGAAAAGGAGAAAGATTACGGTTGGCCGTGGTTTTACGGTAAGAACATAAGAGACAAGAGTTTCGAGCCGAATACTGGGACAGTATTAGATATACATCCAGATCTTATACCTCCACACGTTGACCTCCCGGCACACTCAGCGCCGCTCGGTCTGGCATTTTTCCCGGAAGAAGGTTGGCCGGAAGAATATTGGTATAACTTACTCGTTGCTTATCACGGGTCCTGGAATCGCACCGTGCCGACCGGCTATAAAATTGTCCGCATAAAGTTAGACGCGAAAGGGAATTACTTAGACACAGAAGACTTCATCATCGGCTGGCTATCGGGCGGCAAAGTCTACGGCCGGCCGGTGGATATAATAATCCAACCCGGCGGAACGATCTTCATCTCCGACGACAAAGCCGGAGTGATTTATCGAGTTAACTACACTCGACCCGACTAGATTGCATATGCTATAATTAATTTATGGGTAATCCATTTGAAAATCCTGTTCCGGGGTCTTCGGCGGAAAGGAAGTCTAATCTTTTGAGGCGGAAGGAGGACATGGAAGACAGCATCCTGGAAAAAATCGATCGAGAGCTTTCTAAAACCAGGGAAGAAGATACTCGGGAGGCGGAACAAGAAGCGAGGCCAGTAAAACCCAGATACGAAGGCAGAATCCCTAAAATTCCCCAAAAACGTCTTGAATTGAGAACTGGCGAAGAAGAGAGACACGAAGATTTAATAGAAGCTGGGGGCAATGATTCTCCGGGGCAAGAAGCACTTCGCAAAACTGCTGAAGTACGGAATTCATGGGACGCCCGCGTATACAGAAGGGATGGAGCAGAAGATTTTTTTAGGACAAAAAATATTCAAAAGGCCAAGCGCGCCCGCAAAAAAGCCGCTTAGCCCTTACAATTTTATACGTATACAAATACGTATTCGAATCCATATTTAGTAATAACAGACGGTCGTCGCTTATTGCTAATCTTACTACGCTCACGGCCGTGAGTTAGGTAAGATTTTATTTCGTGTGGAGAGCGAGGTAAATATCCTCAAGCGCTCGGACGGCGCCCGCCCGTACCGAACGGCACGTTCGGGCGGGTCGCCTACTTTGTGTGCAGTGCCAAATATATATCCTCCAATGCTCTCACAGCATCTCCAGAGGCAATATTATTCTGATGGTAGAGCACATCGGTTGAGTCGCCGGCGGCCCAGATGCCGGGGATTTCGGTTTTCTGCGTCATCGGATCGATCTTGATCCGGCCATATTCGTCAAGTGGGACAAGCCCTTTTACAAAACCGGTATTCGGGATTTGACCGATCTCTACAAAAATTCCGGAAACTTTCAGCTCAACTTCTTTCCCATCTTTCTCCCGATAAACTATTCCCTCGACAAATTTATCTCCTTTTATTTCTAAAATTTCAATATTTTTTACCGCTTTCATTTTCGGATTCTTCAAAACTTTCTCTATCGTTATTTCATCCGCGCGGAAAGTGTCGGAACGGTGCAGAAGCGTCACCGATTTGGCGTAGGCTAGAAGCTGGGCCGCCGTTTCAAATCCGGCGTTGCCGCCGCCGATGACGGCGACATCCATATCGGCAAAAAGCGGCCCGTCGCAAGAGGCGCAGTAAGTGATGCCCTTATTTTCGAATCGCTCGGCATTTTTTGCCTCCAATTTTCTTCGGCTCGAGCCGCTGGCGATTAAAATTGTTTTCCCGAGATATTCTCCGCCTTCTTCAGTTTTTACTTTAAACAGGCCGCTCTCTTTTGCGAGAGAATTTACTTTCTCGCCGTCTTTGACTTCGAGCGTCTGACCTTCTCCGGTATTCGCCAAGACATGCTTTTTGAAATTCTCCGCCAGTTCCGAGCCGGAAAGAGAAACAGTGCCGATCCAGTTATAAATTTGCTCCGAAACGAGCGACTGCCCGCCCCATTCGGCCACCAGCAGCAGCGTCTTCAATCTTTTGCGAGAAGCATATACCGCGGCGGCAGTGCCCGCGGGTCCTCCGCCGATAATTACTAAATCGTATACCATCTATATATTATACACTAGGAGTCAAATTATTTCTCTTTTTTGCGTCTTAGAAATGCCGGGACGGCGCTCCACTCTTCGGTGTCGTCCTCGATAATTATTTCCGGAACTTCCTTTTTCTTCCCTGCGTTGCTCTCAATCGTGCTGCGAATTTCTTTTTTCGCCAGGTCGGCATTTTCTTCTTTGAGGAAGGTCGGGGTGCTGGAGAAAAGGTTTTTTCGGGAGATGTCGGAAGAAAAGCTGGTGGCGATCACGGTCACCTTCAGTTCGCCCTTCTTCAGTTTTTCGTCGTAGATCGTGCCGAAGATGACCTTCGCGTCTTTGTCGATTGATTCGGTGATGATCTTGGCCGCTTCCTGAATTTCGTGGATGGTTATGTCGTCCCCGCCAGAGATGGCAAAGAGGACGCCCTTGGCTCCGTGAATGGAAACCTCGAGGAGCGGGGAGTTGATCGCCAGGAGAGCGGCGGTCTCCGCCCGCTTCTCGCCGGAAGCCGAACCGATGCCCATCAAGGCTGAGCCCGCGTTCTGCATCACCGCCCGGATATCCGCGAAGTCGACGTTGATGGTGCCCGGAGTGGTAATCAGGTCGGAAATGCCCTCAACCGCCTGCCGCAGGACGTCGTCGCAGACGGCAAAAGCGCTTTTGAAAAAGGTGTTTTTGTCGGAGATCTGGAGCAATTTGTCGTTCGGAATGATGATGATCGCGTCCACCTCCTTGGCCAGTTCCTCGATGCCGCGCTCGGCGATCTTCATCCGGTAATTTCCTTCGAAGAAGAACGGCTTGGTGACGACGGCCACGGTCAGGATCCCTTGTTCGCGGGCCGCCCGGGCGACGATCGGAGCCGCGCCGGTGCCGGTGCCTCCGCCCATGCCGCAGGCGATGAAAATCATGTCCGCGCCTTTCATCATGTCCTGGATTTCCGATTTAGTTTCTTCGGCCGCTTTTTTCCCGAGCTCCGGGTCCATGCCGGTGCCGAGGCCCTTGGTCAGATTTTTTCCGATGTGGATTTTTTTCTCTGCCAGCGAATGATGCAGGTCCTGGGTGTCGGTATTCATCGAGACGAAGGTCACTCCCTTAACTTTCGAATTGATCATGTGGTTCACGGCGTTCTTTCCGGAGCCGCCGATCCCGACCACCATAATTCGGGCAAAACTCTCAATAACTGGGTTTATTTTTGGCATAAAAATGACTTAATTTATTATTTTGAGAGCATACCACAACAAAAAGAAAATGCAACCCCTAAGGCATCAACTGCTTTAAGCTTCCTTTTATCGCGTTTTTTATATCCTTAAAGACGCCGAAGAATGAGCCTTCGAGGGCGGTGTCGCTGTCCCGGCCGTAAATTACCAAGCCCAAGGCGGTTGCCCAAGCGGGGTCGCGAAGTTTGGTTTTGGCGGAACCGAAAATCTCGATGACGCCGACGCGGGAGGGGAGATTCAGAGCGGATTTGGAAAATTCCGCCAGGCCGGCGAGGTTCGCGCCCCCGCCGATGAAAACCACGCCCGCCGGCAGAAGCTCATTCCTTTTTATTTTTTTTAAATGATTTTCGATCAATTCAAAAATGTCCGAGAGGCGCGCCTCAATTATCTCGTCGAGCTTTTTTCTGGAGTATTCCGTTCCGACGTCTCCCAATTTTAATTTCTCCGCCGTTTCCAGCGGAATTTTAAATCCAAGCGCGATGTCGTTGGTGATATCTTCCGAACCGATCGAAAAAGTGTAAAGAGAAATGAGCGAGCCGTTTTCATAGACGGCCACTTTGGTTGTTTGGGCTCCGATGTCCACCAAGGCCGTGCCGACGATTTTTTGTTTTTCCGAAAGGACCAGCGAATGCGCCGCGACCCCGCTGGCGACGACGTCGGTGGCCTCGATTTTCGCGGACGCCATCACTTCGAGCAAGTCTTCCAGATGCTGGCTGGAATAGGTGACATAAAGGGCTTTGGCTTCAAGCTTGGTTCCACGCATGCCTTCGGGCCGGCCCAAAACGTCCTTGCCGTCCAGCCGGAAGGAGGTCGGGAAAACATGGACGATCTTTCGGTTGCCCAAATTCAAATTGTCTTCGCAATCTTCCAGCGCGTGCTTGATGTCCAAGTTAGTGACTTCGCCGTCGGCTTTGGAGACCATCGCGAGCCCGGAGCTTGCCTCTCCGCGCAGGCTCGCTCCGCTTACGGAAATGATGGCGCGAGCGAGCTTCAAGCCTGAGCTTTTCTCCGCCGCCCCCAGCGCTTCCCGGAGGCAGTCGCCGGCCAGTTCCAGATCGATAACGTATCCGCGCCGGACGCCCAAACTCTGTGTCTCGCCCAAGCCGATAATTTTAGGATATTTTTCACCCTTTAGAAATTCTCCGACGACGACGCGCGTCCTCTCTGATCCTAGATCTATTCCGATCGAGATATTTCTCATAGTATTTTTTCTCCGCTTTCTCCATTATACCGCCATGACGCATTCCTTTCAAATGAAGCATTCCGTGGATAACGAGAAAGCGCTCGAAGGCGCCCACGCTCATGCCGAAATCTTTCGCTTCCTTTTTTATAACTTGCGGAGTGATAAGTATTTCTCCTTCGTTTTTAGAGTAAGGGAAAGCCAAGACATTCGCCGGTTTGTTTTTCCCGCGGTATTTCTTGTTTATTTCTTTGGATTTTACGAGCGGGATGCGCGCGATTGAGAGGGAATATCGATGCCCTAAAATGTCGTTTTTCAGCTTGGCGTACATTTTCCTTGCCTGCTTTTATCTGGTTGGAATTTTGCCGAGTTTGCGGAGCCTTTCGACTTCCTTCCTCCGCGCCAGCCGCCGCAGAGCGCTCTTTTTGATTTTGAGTTTTGATTCTTTTCTTTCGCTGTAGCGGCTGCCCTTCACTTTTTGAATGATTCCGGATTCCTGGATTTTACGCGAAAAGCGGCGCAAGATGCTGGAGCTCGCCTCGTTCGGATTTCTCCTAACCTCGATGATTGTTTTTGACATTGCTTCAAGATTACCATAAAAAAAAATTCTTGCAACTTATCCTAAAAATGCTAAAATAAAAAAATGGCTGGGAACGGAAGCTACATAACCGAGCAAAAAAGAAAAGAGCTGGAAACCGAACTTATTGACCTCAAAGGTCCGAAGCGCAAGGAAATCATCGAGAGCTTGGAATATGCCAAATCTCTCGGCGACCTTTCGGAAAACGCGGAATACCATCAAACCCGGGAGGACCAGGGCAAGCTCGAAGCGCGGATCGCCCAAATCGAGCAGATTTTGCAGAACGCGGAAGTAGTGGCCAGGGCCGGCGGAGAGCTTGTCAATATCGGCTCTTTTGTCACTGTGCAGAAAGAGGGTGGCAAGGGAGAGAAAACTTACCAGGTGGTCGGGGCGCTCGAGGCGGACACTCTCTCCGGGAAAATTTCTAACCAGTCTCCAATCGGCCTCGCGATGTTCGGCAAGAAAAAGGGCGACAAAGTTTCTTTTAAAACTCCAGCCGGAGCGACGGTCAATTATAAAATTACCAAAGTTTCCTAAATCTATGTCTTCAATCGAAGAGATCAGGAACACTCGAATAAAAAAACTCGAAATTCTAAAGAAGAAGGGCATTAATCCCTATCCCCCGGAGTCGAAGCGAGAGATTTCACTCCAAGAAGCGCAAAACTTATTTGGTGAACTTGAAAAGTCCGGCGCCGAGAAATGGCTCGCCGGGAGGATAATGTCGCTCCGCGGACAGGGGAAAATTATTTTTGTAACGCTCGACGACGGGACGGAACGCTTTCAGGGTTTGTTAAAAGAAGATATTTTGGGTAAAGAAAAGTTTAATTTATTCGGAGAGACGATTGATATTGGAGACTTTATTGAGCTACAAGGAATATTTTTTAGAACCAAGAGCGGAGAAGAGACAATTGAAGCGAAAGACTGGCGCATCTTGTCGAAAAGCTTGCGGCCGCTCCCGGAGAAGTGGCACGGGCTCGAGGATGAAGAAACTAAGCTTCGCAAAAGGTACCTGGACATTTTAACCGACCCGGAAATTAAAAAAATATTCATCGAGAAAAATAAATTCTGGGCCTCGATGAGGCAATTTATGGTGGAGAAGGGATTTTTAGAACTTGAAATGCCTGTGCTCGAATCAACGCCGGGCGGGGCGGAAGCGGAACCGTTTGTGACCCACCACAAGGCGCTCGACGAAGATTTTTATTTGCGGATCTCGCTAGAGCTCCCGCTTAAAAAGATGCTGGTCGCGGGGTATGAGAAAGTTTTTGAGGTCGGAAGGATTTTCCGGAACGAAGGAATTTCTTCAACTCACCTCCAGGATTACACCCAGATGGAATTCTACTGGGCCTACGCGGACTTCGAAATGCTCCTTAATTTTATCGAGGGGCTGTACCAATACGTAATCAAAGAAACCTTTGGAACTTTTAAAATTAAATTTCATGGGGAGGAGATGGATTGGGAGGGGAAGTGGGAGCGAGTTGATTATCTCGAACTTTTCAAAGAGAACACCGGGATTGATTTGGAGAAAGCGAAAGATGCCGAGCTGAAAAAGTATTTGGATAAAAAAAATGTGAAATATGAAAAATTCGCCGAGCGCGGAAGATTGCTCGATTTGATTTTTAAAGAAGTTAGGAAGAATGGAATTAAGTGGCAGAAGGCAAAACCCAAAAAACCTTTCTTTTTAATTAATCAACCCGTTGAGCTCGAACCACTTGCCAAAAGAGACGAAAAAAATCCAAAGATTGTGCAGAGGATGCAGGTAATCGCTTATAGCATGGAATTAGGGAAAGGCTTCGGCGAGTTGAATGACCCCCTGGACCAGCGCGCCCGCTTCGAGGCGCAGATGAAACTCCGGGAAAAAGGGGACACCGAAGCGCAAATGCTCGATGAAGATTATGTCGAAGCGATGGAATACGGCATGCCGCCTTGCGTCGGCTTCGGCATCAGCGAACGCCTTTTTAGCGTCCTCAAAGACATCTCCGTCCGCGAAGGCGTCGTTTTCCCCCTGATGAAACCGAAGAAATAAAAATTTTATTTTTCTTACCATACTAACGGCCGTGAGTGTAGTAAGATTTTTTATGCTTTCTCCAAAAACTAGAAACCGCTTGAGTTCCTCAAGCGGCACTACGCGTCTTTGCTGCAAACTTTTGTACTGTTTTCCCGCCCCCGCTCGGTAAGTCGCTGAGCGGGGGATATGCGTAAGGTCTACCCAGATGCCCATACCAGCCGGAGCATACGCCCCAGCTGTTTATCGATCGGGGAGGCATAGGCCGTGACGACCTTTCCTCCTCCGTCGAGCACGGCGACATGGGGAGGTTGTATCCTCTGACTACGGATTTCCCCCTTCAGCTTCTCCCCGAACCACTCCGCTTCGGGGGTTCCAGGGAGGTACTCGAAGCCCCCCACATCGATGTCGTTTTGCCTGAAGAAGGCGCGAACCCGATAATTGTCGGGCTCTTTGTCACTCCAGGCGACGGCGAAATGGAATGCCATAGTGCACCCGACCTTTCGTGAATATGTTTTCGTCGCAATTATGCATAAAACTTACGATCTTGGCAAGACTAGGGAAGTTGGAGTTATCCACAGTTTGGGTTAGGGGGCAGGGGGCCCTTAGTTTATAATAAATATCAGGTGGGAAAAAGTGGGAAATCTGGGGATAAAGATTTTTATGTTAATCGGCGAATATATTCACAGTTTAGATGAGAAAAATAGAGTCTCGCTTCCCGCCAAATTCCGGAAAGAGATGGGGAGAGTTTTGATTATCACTCCCGGTCTCGACAACTGCTTGTTCCTTTTCACCGCCAAAGAGTGGGAAAGAGTTTCCGGCAAATTATCTCATTCGGATTCGGAACTCTCATTCCTACGCGCTGACCAGCGAAGCTTCAATCGAAATCTCTTCGGCCAGGCATCGGATGTGGAAGTTGATTCGATCGGCAGAATTTTAATACCGACCTTTCTCAAAGAAAAAATCAGTTTGAAAAATGAAGCGGTGCTGGTCGGAGTCGGAGACAGGGTTGAGATCTGGAACAAGAACGCTTGGAGAGAATATCTGAAAGTTGCCGAGAAAAACGCCGGCGCGATCGCCGAAAAATTAGCAGGTGAAAAATGAAACACAGACCAGTTCTTTTAAATGAAGTAATAGAAGGCTTGAATTTGAAGGAGAGCGGGGGACAGGTCGTCCTGGATGCCACCTTTGGCGGCGGCGGACACTCGAGGGAAATTCTCTTTCGATATCCGGGAACAAAAATCATCGCTATTGATGAGGACGAAGAAGTAACGGCAGAAAAAGGGATTTCACTTCACCACGAAAACTTCCGGAATCTGGATAAGGTTCTGGGGGATAGGAAAGTTGACGCTATTCTCTTCGATCTCGGATTCTCTTCCGACCAGCTGGAAAGCTCCGGACGGGGATTTTCTTTCCTGAAAGATGAACCGCTCTTGATGACAATGAACGAGAAAGCGGATCTTACCGCAGAAGTGATCGTAAACAACTGGAGCGAAGAGAGCCTTGCCGACATAATCTATGGTTATGGTGAAGAACGTTATGCGCGAAGGATCGCTCGGGCGATAACCGAGCAGAGAGCCAAGCAGCCGATAAAGACTACCGGCGAGCTTGTGGAGGTTATCCAAGATGCAGTGCCGAGAAAAGGAAAGATCCATCCAGCCACTCGCACCTTTCAGGCCCTACGGATCGCGGTCAATGACGAGCTGGGGGCGCTCAAAGAGGGGCTCGAAAAAGGGTTTCAAGCGCTCGCCCCAGGCGGAAGGCTCGCGGTCATCGCCTTCCATAGTTTAGAGGATAGGATTGTTAAAAAATTTTACATAAAAAAGAAAGAAGGGGGCGAAGCGACGTTAATAAATAAAAAGCCGATTACGGCAAGTAATGAAGAAATAAAAAATAATATCAGGTCCAGGAGCGCCAAATTAAGAATAATCAAAAAAATAATATGAGAGCCGCCGCAATAAAAATGAGGACATACGCAAGCACTATCTCCGATTCAAGCATGGGACGGAGGCAGATTCTTCATTTTCTTCTCATGGCGCTCGGCGCCCTGGCTTTGGCGTATGTCGTTCTCTTGGCGAGCACGGTCTGGAACATCGTCGAGCGCCGCGCGCTCGAGACCCAAGCCCGCGCGCTCGGAAATGAGGTGGGGGAGCTCGAGCTCACCTATCTTTCGGCGGTAAACAAAATCGATCCCGCCTTTTCCCAAACTCTCGGATTTAAAGAAGTAAAAGCGAAATTTGTCACTCGGAAATCTTTCGAGCGTCTCACAGCGGAGAGTGGAACTCTTAAGGTGACCCAAAATGAAATATAGTTTGTCGAGAACTATAATTCTTTCTTTTGCAATACTCGCCTTCGCGCTCATTCTCGTCAGCAAGCTCTTCTTGGTACAGATCGTGCACTCCGGAAGTTACTTAGACCGAGCCGATCGCCAATACGCGACCCCCTCGGCCAATATTTTTGAGCGGGGCACCATCTATCTCACGCGTAGGGACGGAGAATTGATTTCCGCCGCCACTCAGACTTCCGGCTTTAAGATTGCGATTGCTCCGGGCAAGATCGCTCCTCCGGAGCAAACTTTTGAAAAATTATCGCGTATAACAGTGCTCGAGGAAAATGATTTTCTGGAAAAAGCCGAAAAAATTGATGACCCTTACGAAGAGGTTGTGAATCACCTTTCGAAAAAAGAAGCCGATGCCGTCTCCGCGCTCAAAATTCCCGGCGTCTCGGTTTTCAAAGAAAAGTGGCGCTTTTATCCCGGCGGAAATTTGGCATCCCACCTCTTGGGCTTTGTCGGATTTCAGGGCGATGAGCTCTCCGGGCGCTACGGACTGGAGCGCGAATATGACGACGTTCTTTCCCGAAGCAAAGACAACCCTTATGTTAATTTTTTTGCGGAAGTTTTTTCCGACCTTCGGAATGTTTTGTTTAACGGCGATGACCGAGGAGGAGATATCGTAACGACAGTGGAGCCGGCGGTCCAGGGCTTCCTGGAGAAAGAACTGTCTTTGGTCCAGGAGAAATATCAAGCTGATTCGATCGGAGGAATAATTATGGATCCCTTGGACGGTTCGATTTACGCCCTGGGAGTTAAACCCGACTTCGATCCGAACAATTTCTCCAAAGTCAAAAACATTTCCACTTTTACAAATCCGATCGTCGAGAATATCTTTGAGTTTGGCTCGGTGGTGAAGCCTTTGGTGATGGCCTCCGCGCTGGATGTCAGAGCAGTCACCGCCAGCACCACCTATGAAGACAGAGGGTCAGTTGTCGTCGAGAACAAGGAAATTTTCAATTTTGATAAAAAGGGGCGCGGGGTGGTGAACATGCAGGAAGTGCTCAGCCAGTCGCTCAATACCGGCATGGTTTTCGTCTATAAAAAACTAGGCCGGCAGAATATGCGCGATTACATGTTCTCGTTCGGGCTCAAGGATAAAACCGGCATTGACTTGCCGAACGAAATCGGGGGCAAGGGCGCGAACCTGACCACTCCCCGCGACATTGAATACGCCAACGCCTCTTTCGGGCAGGGAATTGCCTGGACGCCGATCGGCCTGATTCGGGCGCTCGCCTCGCTTGCAAACGGCGGCGTCCTGGTCACCCCCCATCTAGTCGCTGAAGTGAAATACACGGATGGCACCAGCAAAAAAATGGAGTATCAGACAAAGCCGACCAAAATAACCAAGCAGACTTCTGAAGAGATTACTCGAATGCTGGTCGTAATCATGGACAAAGCTCTCCGCTCCGGCGCGGCGAAGTTCGAGCATTGGAGCGTGGCGGTGAAAACCGGGACGGCGCAGGTCGCCAAACCGGGAGGATATTATGAAGACCGGTATCTCCATTCCTTTTTCGGATATTTCCCGGCTTATAAACCGAAGTTCATCATTTTTCTTTACGCGGTAAATCCGAAAGGCGTGCGCTTTTCGTCCGAGACCTGGACCGACCCCTTTTTAGCAATTACGAAATTTCTGCTAAACTATTATGAAGTTCCGCCGGATAGATAATGAGTAAAATTTTAAAGAAAATAATATTCCTGATCCTGCAGATAGAGTCGCGCTTCGTGCTTTGGAAGTATAAGCCGAGAGTTATCGCCATTACCGGCTCGGTCGGGAAGACTAGCACCAAAGATGCGGTTTACGCGATGCTCTCCGGGATCGCCTATGTTCGGAAGAGCGAGAAAAGCTACAATAGTGAGATCGGCCTGCCGCTCACCGTTCTCGGCCTCCCGAACGGCTGGAGCAATTTGCATGTCTGGATAAAAAATATTTTAAAAGGGCTGGCGCTCGTACTTTTTCGGCGCAAATACCCCGAATGGCTGGTCCTGGAAGTTGGGATTGGGAAACTGGGCGATATGGGCCGCACCGCTTCTTGGATCCAGAGCGACGCGGTAATCATGACCACCATCGGCGAGACTCCGGTCCATGTCGAATTTTTTCCTTCTAAAAAACATTTGATCGAAGAGAAAAGCGAGCTCATCAAAACTTTGAAGCACGATGGACTCTTGGTCTTGAATGCCGACGATCCGGGAGTTATAGGCATGAGGGCAAAGACAAAAAACAGGTTTGTAACTTTTGGATTCGGCGAATCGGAGGTGCGGGCAAGCGGAGAGTCGATTTCCTACAATGAAAACGGCGCTCCCCGGGGAATAATTTTCCGCGTGGATGTGGAAGGCAACAGTTTCCCGGTCGCGGTTGAGGGAGTTTTCGGAAAAAATCACGCTTATGCGACGCTCGCCTCTCTGGCGCTCGCTCACGGCTTGAAACTGAATATGGTGGAAGCGATCGAACGGGTCAAGAAATATGAATTCGCTCCGGGGAGGATGCGAGTGCTCGAAGGTGCGAAAGGCACGCTGATTATCGACGACTCTTACAATTCTTCGCCGATTGCGGTCTACGCGGCGCTCGGGACTTTGGGAGAAGTAAAAACGGCCGGACGGAGGGTCGCGGTCTTGGGCGACATGCTCGAGCTCGGCAAGCACACCGACGAGGCGCATCGGAATGTGGGCGTTGTGGCGCGCGAGCGCTCGGATGCGCTCATCACTGTCGGCCCGCGGTCGAAAGTGATGGAGGGCAATTTTCATTTTTCAAACTCGCGCGAAGCGGGGGAGTTCCTGAAGACTTTTATCAAAAAGGATGATCTTATCTTGATCAAGGGTTCGCAGGGGATGCGGATGGAGAGGGCGGTCGAGGCAATTCTCGAGGACCTGGCGAACAAATCTAAACTTTTAGTCCGCCAGGAGCCGGAGTGGCTTAAGCGCGAGTAATTGAAAAGAGAGTTGGAATAAGATATATTTATCGCGGGACGTTCCTGGATAGTATCTTTTACCAGTGTGGAGGCAGGCCATGGACTTTTTTTCATCGCAGCATCCTGTTATTTGGGCAATCACCGGGGTGGCCATCGCTTCGGTGCTTGGATTCGAAGCTCTATGGAGCATCGATTCGGTCGTGCTCTTGAGTGGGCTTTGGGTGGTCGCGGCGATTCCTATCTCGCGCGCCGTGATTCGTCCGCTGGTCAATCTGCGGCGGACCCGCGATGCCGGACCGATGGTGGAAACCGTCTGGCAGGGGAGAAAGAAGTCCCTGCCGGAAACCCAGTCCGACCGGTGAAGTGCTGCGCCTTGGGGGATGGCGCACGACAAATTATCCCCTTATCTACGGCCTCATCGTCTAATAGTCAGGACACAAGCTTCTCAAGCTTGGAATTCGGGTGCGATTCCCGGTGAGGTCATAACGAAAAACACCTGAAGTACTTCTACATCCAGGTGCATCTATCTATCGCAAGCGCTTGCGCGCTTTTGATTTTCCGAAGAACTAATCTTGGGCCCGGCCCCGCCCGCTCCGGTATCGACCGGAGCGGGCTGCGGGGTGGCGGTTATCCCCGCTTCGGTATGTGCATGAGAAGCCACCAGCCGACGGCAAAAAACGCCAGCCAGAAAACAATCCCGAAGTAGAGGATCAACAGATCTGTTGGAACCCCCATCTTCCTCACCTCCTTTCATGCCGCGGGTCGCGGCGACTCGGGTTCCTCGACGAGGATGAATCGTTCGTCCTCCTTGTCGTCGAGGTTGCTCCACTCCTTGAGGACTTTGGTACGGAAACCGTACCCATTGAAAATCAGGTACCATTCCTCGCCCTTGTTGTCCAGGTGGAGTGTCGCGGTGTACTTGTCAGGAGGAAGCCACATCGGCCACTCCTGGACTTCATTGATCTTGCTCACTCTCCGGCGAGAAAGAACGGTGAGCAGGATGATGGGTCCCCACATGTTGCGCCTTGTCCTCTCTCCGCACGGAGGCGGGGTTAGCGTTCTCAAAGACTTCAAAAATATTATATAACGAAAGATATAAAAAGCAAGAGAGACCGATCTTCATTTATTATTTAAAACAAAAAATGCCCCCTCGGTACTACTACTTCGGGCGCATCTCTCTTTATTTGGTGTACAAATTTCCTTTGATTCTTACCGCCGGCATCGTGTTCGCCGGCGGGGTTCGTGAGCATGGTTCACCTCGTGTGATTTAGTGACTGATGGGTGTGACCGTGACGTGCCTGGGATCGGCGGTATCCCAAACCACTTTCAGTTCGCCAAATTCCCCTTCAGGGAGGCGCTTTACCAACCATGGATATCCTCCAACGTCCTCCTTGCGACGCATTCGATGCTTGTCCGGAGGAAGCATGATGCGGTTCCCCGGGTTAGAGATATCCGCCACGAGGATGGGGACTTTGGTTTCAACCCAGAATTCCCATGGGTGTGATGAGCCGTCGGGCATTTTCTCACCCCCCTATTAGTCAAAGGTTTGTCAAAGGGTTTAGGCTTCCGTAAATATTATTAGGTTAAAAAAAGAAAAAAAGCAAGGGAAACAATTTGCTGTGGAAAAGTCCCTAGCCTACTTTGACTTTTGTGATTTATTAAATAATATGAAGTCAAACAGATGTTCCCTTTGTTAATGTGCGGTTTACCTTTTCGCGAGGTTTGGCCATGAAACACTGGAGGAGAGTGATCGCGTTGTTCGCCGTGACGGCGACGGCGGTTGTCTTGCTGGTAGCGCCCGGGGTGGCCGTGTGGCTCCAAGCGCTGGCGGGAGTGTGGGCACTGTTCGCGGTTGTGCTCGTCGCCTACGCGGTCTACCGCTGGGATCGGGAGTTGGACCTTTCCGATGGCGAACGCGAGCGGATATCCGTCGAGAACTTCGAGCTTACGGAGACTATCACTGGACTGCGCTGTCAGCTCTGGCGCGCGGAAACAGAGCTTGAAGCCCTTCGCGGGCGGCAAGAAGAGCCGCGGGATGGCCTGATCGGGCCTGCTATTGGTTCGATCGAGGCCTCGAGTGTTTCGATGTAAGGCCGGAGACTTGCAGTCCTCCGGCGAAGCGGGGGCCGGGCGCGCAGCAGTATGCTGTACGCGCCCGGCCCCTTTAGTTTTCTATTTAAATTTTCTATTCTTCCGTTTTCGGCTTTTCCACTTCGAGGAGCGTTAGCTCCGGCGAAGAACCGGCGATGCGCAGGATGTCTTTATCTATTTTTTTTAGTTCTTTATTGGAAGTGTTGTAATGATTTGATACCGTGCTGATAGCATTACCAAGCTTAACGTGATACTCGGAATAAGCGTTCAAGTGTTTTCCTAGGTCCTCAACTTTCTTGATTATTTCTTTAGCAGATTCTTCTATTTTAAAAGCTTTAAAACCGTAAAGCACTGATTGCAGGTAGGCCATAAAAGTTGTTGGAGAAACTATAATTACTTTCTTTTCGTTGTATGCATAGTCTATAAGATTTCTCGTATTAACTTTCACTGAGCCAACCTCATTAACGAGAAGATCGTAATAGATAGCTTCCGCGGGGATATACATGAAAGCAAAGGGGAGCGTTCCCTCTTCGGACCGAACATATTTTGCTGTTTCATCGATACGTTTTTTTAAATCGTTTTTAAATTCTTTTTCAAGTTCCTCGCGTTGCTTATCATCCATAGCGTGCACAACGCGATCATAATTATCCAGAGAAAACTTTGCATCTATCGGAATTATTCCTTCTTTTGTTACGATAACCGCGTCTACCGTTTCTTTGTTTTTAAATTCATATTGCATTTTGTATTGTCCTGGAGCCAAAGTATTTGAAAGGATTAATTCAAGGGAAGCCTCTCCCCAGTTGCCCCGTTGTTTTTGATGCTTTAAGGTTTTTTCAAGGTTGCTGAGTTTGTCGGCAATGGTTATAAATTGCCGAGTTGCCTCGTTTGTTTTTGTCTGCTCGCGAGCGACGTCTACTAAACTCTTGCTCATTTGCTCGTTTATGTCTTTCAGCAATTTTTGCGACTCGGAAAATTGAGTGCGCACCGCATCTTGCATGTCTTTGCGTGATTCGGTAAGTTTCGAATCAAGCACTTTGGCCAGATCTGACATCTGCTGCTGAAGCAATAAGAACGTCTCGTCTTTCGCTTCTTTCTTTCTGCCAAACAAAAAATAGGCGATTACTCCCCCCGCCAAAACCGCAATAATAATTAGTAGAATATTCTCCATGAGTTTATTTTATCACCGAACTCCCTAATTAAAAAATGAAAGGCACCGTCGAAACGGTGCCTGTTCTGGGGCAACACTTGCAGTGGGTCGTTGCCCGATGACCTTCAGCTCTACAACCTCAGAAGAAAGTTCGCCTCCCTTTCAGAGGCCGGGATTCTTTCCACAGCAATCCCATACTGATTTCGCTGTGGCTTCTTCCAGAGGTACACGCGCCCTCGGCGCCATTCCCAAAATCCGAGTATCAGCCACCTGATCTGCCTGTCTTTCACGAAGCGAGCCATGGCAACGTCCACATTGTTTTGCATCGGTTCCAGCACAATGAGCTGGCCGGGCGTACCGAAGGGGAGGCTGGGAGGTTCTTCGGATCCCCGACCGTATGCATAGTACTCTGGGCCGCCCTTACCCCAATTGAGGCGGAGTATTACGTCGCCAAAACTAATTTCGGGGTGAACTCTCCTCTCATTCGACCAATTCTGAAAGAGGAAGTGGAGAATTGCCTCTCTCCATCTGCTTTCAGGGAACTTCTTGCTGCCGTTCACCACGATGTTCTTTGAATCAAGCGACAACGAAGTTGAGGTAGTCATGGTGTTCTCCCCCCAGAGTACTCCGCAATACCACACTACAGCTAATCCGTAGGTGAATTGAGGAGGAAGCTGCATTTCTGCAGCAACAAGCGAAAAGTTAATAATTAGCTTTCCATTTATTGCCGCAGAATTTTTTAAGTACGCATTTTTTGTACTATAGAATATTTGGGGCAACTTGTCAATTTTTATATTTTCCAAAATCCCGTTAGAAATTTTTAAACAGTAAATAAGATTATTGTGAAATATTCGCTGAATTTCTAACGGGACAGGTAATGCTTCAGCGTATAAATCCAATCCTCGTCCACGCCGTCGCCGTTTAATTTTTGAGCAAGCAACCATTCTAGGTATCCTCGGTCGAACTTCAGCACTTCTTCGATTCGCTTGCCGTTATGTTTGCCGAACTTGAAAGTGTGTAGGAGCGAGGGATGCGAGGATATTTCTATCATTTTTTTCACGACGCTTTCGGTCGTGACCCCGACCCCTTCTGGCGTCGGGGCTATTTCTTCCATCATTTTATTTTTCAAGCGCTCAAACAGTTTCTCCAGCACCAGAACATCACCTAGAGCATTGTGCGCGTCGGCTTCAACATCTAGATCAAGCAGGTATCGCAGGTATTGCAGATTGAATCGCTCGATTTTTTCTTCTTTGTCCAAATGCCTGGCTACCCGCAGAGTGCAGATCGATTTTTCCGGCTCGATGCCTTCCTTTTTTATCATCAGGAGATCAAAGGGTGCGTTGTGGGCGACGACGATTGCATCTTTATCTTCGAAAACTTTTTTTACCCTCGGCAAGTCGCCGCTTTCTTTAAAAGCGGGCAGGTCCTTAACCATTTTATTGGTGATGTGGTGCACCGCCGAGGCCTCCGGCGGAATTTTGATCGGGGGCTTGTAAAGGCCAGCGAAAGTGCTTGCCCCGAGCGAAGTCGAGGGGTCGTGAACCTTGTAGGCGATCTGGCACAGAAAATCTTTTTCGGTGTTACCGGTCGTTTCCGTATCGAAGAAAATAAGTTTTGCCATAGTGTTATTTTAGCATAAATTTGCTATAATAAAGTATATAAAAATTTCCAATTTTTTTTAAACACATGTTGCACGAACAAATACAAAAGGGAATAAAAGATGCGATGCTCGCCAAGGACGCGGTGCGCCTGGAAACTCTGCGGGGCATGATCGCCGCTTTTACCAACGAGCTGGTGGCAAAGAAGAGAAAGCCGACCGAAATGCTCACCGACGAAGGAAGCGCTGGCGGTAATTGCGCGCCTGGCCAGGCAGAGAAAGGATTCGATCGAGCAGTTTAAAAAAGGAAATCGGGGTGATTTAGTGAAGAGTGAAGAAGCGGAGCTCGCCATCCTCGAGACATATCTTCCAAAAATGATGGAACGTGGGGAAATAGAGAAAATCGCCCGCGCGAAAAAAGAAGAGCTTGGCGCCGACCCCTCAAAGAAAGGCATGCTGATGTCGGCTCTGATGAAGGAACTCAAGGGCAGGGCCGACGGCGGGCTGGTAAAAGAAGTCGTTGATTCTCTCTTTTAGCGCATGCACACGGTCAACATTTTAAATAACTTGGTAGCCAATCACGAAGTTTGGGCGTATCTGGTGATTTTTGTGGGGCTTATTTTTGAGGGAGAAGTGGTGGTGATTTTTGCCGGCGTGCTTTCCAATCTTGGAGCTCTCCACTTCGCGATGGCGCTCACTTTTATCCTGGCGGGGATAATCACCAAGATTTTTGTTCTCTATTATCTTGGGAATCTTTTATACGAGAAATATAATCATCAAAAATTTTTTCAGTATACGGAGAAGAGAATTTCTTCAGTGATGCCTCGTTTTCATGAAAAACCCTTCTGGTCCATCTTTGCTTCGACTTTCATTATGGGCATCGGCTGGATCGTGATGCTTTTTTCCGGATATAAGAAAATAAATTACAAAACCTATTTGAAAGCGGAAATTTCTTCGGTTGCCATCTGGGCTCCGCTCCTTCTTTCGATCGGGTACTTTTTTGGCGAAGCGGCTCTCTCCGTGACTCGTGAGCTTTGGAAGTTTTCCCTGGTCATTTTACTTCTTATCATCGGCTACGTTCTTTTTGATAAAATCGTCGCCTGGTTTTACGCCGTTTTTCAGCAGTTCGCTAACGGAAATAGAGAATCATGAAAAATTCGAAGAAAATTTTAGTCACCCACAACGGCTCTTTTCATACTGATGATGTTTTCGCCTGCGCCGCGCTTTCACTTCTCTTGGAGCGCGAGAAAATTCCGTTTGAAATAATTCGCACCCGCGATGAAAATTTGATAAAAAAAGCCGATTATGTTTTTGACGTGGGCGGAGTTTACGGCGCGGAGCAGAACCGCTTTGACCACCACCAGTCCGGTGGAGCCGGAAAAAGAGACAATGGCATAGAATATTCTTCCTTCGGCCTCATTTGGAAAAAATTCGGAGAAAAATTGGCCGAGTCGCGAGAAATCGCGGAACTTTTGGATAAAAAACTAGTTCAGCCGATTGATGCCTGGGACAACGGTTTTGATTTAGTCGAAAACAAACACGAAATTTCACCTTACTACCTTCAGCACATTTTTTTTGCGATGGAACCGACCTGGAGAGAAAATGATTTAAA
>Ga0209542_10005682_pt1 | contig 24732 bp, 24 predicted proteins | sample RifCSPhighO2_01_FD_184028 | JGI IMG/M metagenome (GOLD analysis project Ga0209542, IMG submission 184028) | Soil microbial communities from Rifle, Colorado - Rifle CSP2_plank highO2_0.1 (SPAdes) (version 2) | ecosystem: Environmental > Terrestrial > Deep subsurface > Rock core/Sediment ...
TTACCGATGTCCCCTGCCAGCACAAGCACTTGATTATTTGACGCCACTGGAGTATGCTCATCAATACTTCTTCAAAGTGTTACCGATGTCCCCTGCCAGCACAAGCTATTTACATTTTTTTTAAATCTGTTATACTACCGGACATGGTAACGAAAAGAAAGACATCCGGGATTACCGTGAAAAAAGAAAAAAAGAAAGTAAAGAGTTCTCCTGTAGCGTCCCAAGCTTATTCATTTAAATTTAAGAGGTCTTACGCATTTACCATAGTAGTAGTTTTAGCCATGGCTGCTTTAGCATATTATTTTAGAGGACTTTTTGTTGCAGCAATTGTAAACGGAAAACCAATTTTTAGGACAACTATTGTAAAAGAACTCGAAAGACAGGGCGGAAAACAAACATTAGATTCATTAGTCACCGAGGAACTTGTTTTTCAAGAAGCAAATAAACAAAAGGTGTCAGTTTCCGATGATGAGATACATAAAGAAATTAAAAAAATCGAAGAACAAGTAAGTAAACAGGGACAGCCATTTGACAGTTTGCTTGTATCCCAAAGCATGACACGGGAAAGCCTTAAAAACAGGATTAAGCTTCAGAAATTAATTGAAAAAATGGTTGGAAAAGATATTAAAGTTACTGACAAAGAAGTTGATGATTACATTGAGAAAAATAAGGATTCGATTCCTGCCGATTCTGATCAACAAAAAGTAAAAGAGGGAGTCAGACAACAATTAAGACAGCAAAAATTGCAAGAAAAAGTCCAATCCTGGCTATCTAATCTGCAAAAAAACGCACACGTACTCTATTTTGTAAAATATTGATTTATTTTAACCCCTGAGATTTGAGTCTTCTTTCTTCTAACTCATCCAAAATAATCTTTCTGATGCGAATGTTTTGCGGAGTCACTTCAACTAATTCATCTTCTCCGATATATTCCAACGCATCTTCAAGACCCATAACCCGCGGAGCGTCAAAATGCTCATTTGTACCCTCTCCTTTGGAACGCATGTTTGACTGCTGCTTGATTTTGCAAACATTAACCCGAAGATCTTCAACTCGGCTATTTTGACCGATAACCTGACCTTTATACACAGCTATGGCTGGTCCTACAAAGAGGGTGCCTCGGTCTTGAACGTTTGTCAGTCCATACAACGTTGTCATACCGTTTTCATGAGCAACTAAGCTTCCCTGGAGTCTTTCCGGGATAATCCCGCTGTCAGGACGATATTCTTCAAAAAGACTATTAAATATTCCTAATCCTTTTGTATCTGTCACAAACTCTGCTCGATATCCAAATAATTCCCTGGTTGCAATAATAAATTCTAAAAACGCAACATCATTTTCTACGTTCATAGAAATAACTTCCGCGTGTCTATTTCCCGTTTTTTGCATAATAACACCGCTATAATCCCTTGGTACTTCGATAAAAACTCTCTCAAATGGCGCCATTTTTTTACCGTCTATTACTTTGACAATTACATGAGGTCTGCCAACTTCAAATTCGTATCCTTCTCGTCGTAGTCGTTCAATAAAAATAGCCAGGTGAAGTTCGCCACGTCCAGACACAATCCATTTCCCATCGGGACTATCTTCAACCCGCAAAGCCATGTCTGTTTCTAATTCTTTATATAATCTTTCCCGAATTTGACGAGAAGTTTTATATGTGCCTTCTTTTCCGGCAAATGGAGAAGTATTTACCCCAAATGTCATTTTTATGGTTGGTTCTTCGATTGCAAGAAGTGGAAGAGCAGAAGGCGCAAGAGGATCCGCGATTGTCTCGCCAATGGTGATATCCGGAATACCAGAAATTGCAATTATATCTCCAGCTTCTGCTTTTTGACATTCAACCATATCCAATCCTTCAAATGTCATAAGAGAGGTAAGTCGATACTTTTTTTGCTCACCCAAACGATTTATATAAACTACCTCTTGATTCTGCGCGGCAGTTCCGTTGTAAATTTTTCCCGTTGCGATTCTGCCTTTAAAATTATCAGAAGCAAGAGTTGTGATAAGAATTTGAAGAGGTTTTTGAGCATCTCCAGATGGAGGAGGAATATGTTCTAGAATAGCTTCAAATATTGGCGTAATTGACTCCATTTTTGATGCATCCGGGGTAACTCCTGCTTTTCCTTCTTTGCCGGAAGCGTAGACCGTTGGAAAATATGCTGCACTTTCATTTGCCCCTAATTCTATAAACAAATCAAAGGTTTTATTTAAAACGTGTTGGGTCCGTGCGTCAGGCAGGTCTATTTTATTAATAACGACAACAATTTTTAGCTTTAATTCCAATGCTTTTTTTAAAACAAATCGTGTTTGAGGCATTGGCCCTTCTTTTGCATCAATTAAAAGCAATGCTCCTTCTGCCATTGTTAAAACTCTTTCTACTTCTCCGCCAAAATCAGCATGGCCCGGAGTGTCAATGATGTTAATTTTGGTTTCATTCCAGACAACCGAAGCATTTTTGGAAAAAATAGTAATTCCGCGTTCTTTTTCAAGATCGTTACTATCCATAATGAGATCATGGCCTTTCGCTTCTTTGTTCAATTTAGTTTTAGATTGACGCAGTAAAGCATCTACAAAAGTAGTTTTACCGTGATCAACGTGAGCAATAATGACAACATTTCGTATATTCATACTTGTTTTTTTTAAAAAAAAGACACGTCCACCGTGTCTTGGCAAATCCACCTTATTATAGCAGATTATGAGAAAAATCTCATCATCTTTAGTTCTATGACTTTGGGGAATATTAGCCAGTTGGGTTAACAGCCGGGGGGATTGGATTTTTTTCGTCGTACAGCGTTTGATCGCCAATATAATAATTGCTTTTCTTAAATTATTAACATTATTAACACCCTCTTTCGAGTACAAAAAAAGCTGCCTTGCGGGCAGTATTACAATTGCTTGTTTTATATCAGATTGTAGGCACAGGTGTCAATGAGGCCTACATGAGTCTGGTGCAAAACTCATTTCTTCTTGATTTGACAATAAAAAAGACAGCTGACACACTAGAAATGTTGCTAGAGCAATATTTCTAACTCCGAAAGGAAGGTATGGCAACTGCCCATGATACTTGTAACAAAACTGCCGGAAAAAGTCCAATTTCTTACCACTTTTTCTTTTCCTCTGGTAAAAAGATTATGTCAAAAAACGAAAGGAGAACAGTTTGTTGGAGGAAGAAAAGGATATGATGGTATGGATATTGTGAAATGGATTGTGGGAGAACTCAGTGCAAAAGCCTCCATTCCAATTCGAAAGAAAAGTAAATTAGCCAAGGGAAAAACAGGAAGATATGGTAATTACGAGAATAGGTTCGTATTATATGAAAGAGTGACTACGATATCAATCCTATAGAGCTTGATTTTCATGCCTACTTGAATATATAATCTCTCTTAGGGTATTTCCCCGCAGCTTGCTGCGAGGAGTATTCATTGAAAAATAGAATATATGATGTTCACTTCCAAAAAACAAGCACTAAAGATTCAAAAGGTTGCTAGGCCAATTTTATTTTGGCAACTTGTTGACAGTTTAATCTACCTTCCTTTGATCCTGTCATTGGTTACAAATATGACCGGTCGTCATAATAGGGTTTTGCCAATCGTATTGATGATTCTAAATATCTCTATTGGATATTTGATATTTTGATATATAGGATAGCTAAACAAAAACAAACTTTTGTGAAATTTGGGTTGCCTTTAGGATTACAACTATATACAGGTCTATACTTAATTTTTGTAAAATTGGTTATTTTCTGACATTTATCACAAAAAACTCTATCAGGATACTTAATTTGCTTTATATGATCTAAACAAGCTTCGTCATTATGATAAGTTTTGAGGAAATTTCCGAGGCTAGAATATTCTTTCACAGCCTCAGAATAAAACATTTGTTACATGATGTCAAGGGATAATTGCCAATTTTGGTATAGTTTGATGTATTGACATGAAATAAAAAAGGTGATAAAGTGATCAAACCTTAATAATGCAAGTTGTTAAGTAGAAAATCTAGCAATAGGTTTTCCGCGAAAGACCCCAGCAATGGGGTTTTTTTGCGTTTAGAATTAATTTTCCTTGACCTCTTGACACTTTTCAAAATATTCCTTGCACTAATATATGCAAACGGGGAGCTTGTTGATATAGGCTGAGAGTTCTGAGTTAATCAGATAACCCGCATAACCTGAACTGGCTAATACTAGCGGAGGGATGTTGCTGTGATAAACGAGATTTCTATTTTTCCATCTCAGATATTTAAAAATCCAGAAGGCAAAAGGCCTAAAAATCCTGATTCTGCTGTTTTTGCTCCAGTACCAGAAACGGTCTTTCAAATAATCGAAAAGTCAAATAGCATTAATAGAGTTAAGCGGGAAAAAGAGTAACAACGTGGTATAATAGTCTCCATGAAAAAACTGCTCCTGATTCTTGTTCTTTTCGCGCTATTTTTAAACGTTCACATACACGTTTTTGCAGTAGAAAATCCCCTAGACGTACCCAATAACAGATTTGGTATTCATATTTTATTTACAGACGAACTACAAAAATCTGCCAAGCTCATAAACTCAAATGGCGGGGACTGGGGTTATGTCACTATTCCCATCCAATCAGGAGACAGAAACTTATTAAAGTGGCAAAAATTCATGGATGAAAGCCGGAATTTGCATGTTGTTCCCATTATTAGACTTGCCTCCGAAGGAGATTACTTTAATACAAAAGTTTGGAGGAAACCAAATCCATTTGACATAGTTGATTTTGCTAATTTTTTAAATTCACTAGATTGGCCGACTAAAAATAGATATGTTGTTGTATTTAACGAAGTCAATCGAGCTGATGAATGGGGCGGAAATGTCAGTCCAAATGAATATGCAGATTTGCTTAATTTTGCAATCCAAACTTTTAAAGCACGAAGTGATGATTTTTTTATTATTTCGGCTGGATTAGATAACGCGTCTGCCAATACAAACTTTTCACTTGATGAATATACATTCTTGCAACAAATGTATGCCTCTTTCCCCGAGGTTTTAAGCGAAGTTGACGGTATGGCATCGCACTCATACCCAAATCCCGCATTTTCACAACCTCCCTCTCTAAAAACTGCCCATAGCATAACGAGTTTTCTTTACGAACAATCCTACATCAAAAATCTCACAGGTAAATCATTGCCAATATTTATTACCGAGACTGGATGGGACAAAAACAAAGTATCGGAACAAATAATTGCAAACTATTTTACCCAAAGCTTTACGGATATATGGACAGAAAATGTGGTAGCTATAACCCCCTTTTTGCTTTCCGCAAGCGCGGGGCCTTTTGAACAATTTTCCTTTTTAAATCGAGATAATTCCCCAAGTCAAATGTATGCCGCCGTCGAACAATTTCCCAAAACCAAAGGCAACCCCGTATTAGCTCAAAACGTCCTTGGGGAAGCTATTAACCCTACCAAAATTCCCCTTAAACAATTCAAAGCCGTTCTAAACCAAAATATTACTGTCCAAATAAGCGAGAGTATAAAAACTCTTATAAGGTGGTTCATTAAGCGCTAGATTATTTTGTTTTTGAATCTAAAATACGGTATAATTACATCTATATATGGGTAATGCTATTTTCTACAGTTCTTCTCACGGAGAACTTATGCTTGATGGCGTTGTTTCTAAAATTAAAGCTTTTTTAGAAGATGAGCCAAGCGCAGAATATTCACTGATTATTGGGAGCGACTCGCAGGAAAAAAACGGCACCAAAGATGACAGGTCCATTCAGTTAGTAACTGCTGTAGTTGTGCACAGAAAAGGATTTGGCGGAAAATACTTTTGGAAACGAAGCCAGCATAACCATATCCATACCATTCGAGAAAAAATCTACGCCGAAACCATGGAATCTTTAAATTTTGCCATGAATTTTGTGCCTTTAATCAAAAGAGCATTAAACGGTACATCTTCCACATATAACCTTGAAATCCATGTAGACGTTGGTGATCACGGCCAAACAAGGGATATGATAAAAGAAGTAGTAGGAATGGTTACGGGTAATGGCTTTGTTGCCAAAACCAAACCTCAGGCATACGGAGCAACCTACGTTGCAGACAAACACACATAATCAAGTCAAAACTCAAATGTCAAAACTCAAAACTAGTTCAAAGAATCTTGAGTGGCAAGAAGCAGATGATGTCAAGGGAGATTTACTTGGTATCTTAAAAGTCTTGGATATGCCTCATGTTAATCCCATGCGGATTTTTTGCTTTCGCACTCGCGGATCAAAATCAAAATCTTACGCTCGAATTTGGTCTTTCCCTAAAATTTTCCAAAGGGCGCTGCGCATTAATCCCGCGTATGTAGTCGAAGTATTATCCAGGCACTATGACAAGCTAAACCCTGACGAACAAAAAAAGGTTTTAATTCATGAGCTTTTACATATTCCCAAAAACTTTTCCGGCGCACTTCTTCCCCATCGCACAAGAGGTCGTCATATTGGCTTACTCGTTAACAAATTGTTTAAAGAATATAAGAAAGCTCTATGATTACCATAATTCACGGAGATGATGTCGTAAGTTCACGAAAATACTTGTCCGAACAAAAACATAATTCGAAAGATCCTTACTCATTCGAAGGAGAATCCTTATCAATCACCGATCTTGTCCAGGTTGTTGAAGGCGGATCGCTTTTTTCAGTTGACAAATATATTTTTATAGAAAACCTGCTGTCTTCAAAAAAATCGCAAGAAGAACCAATCCAATATATTATCAATCATAATGGAGAGGCAGAATTTTTTTTGTGGGAGCCAAAAGAGTTAACCGCTAAAACTATTTCCCAATTTCCAAAAGCAAAAGTGCATGTTTTTAAATTTCCTCAAAAATTATTTTCCTTTTTAGATTCTCTAATACCAAAAAATTCGTCTATTCCTCTATTTCATGAATTACTCACTACAACCGAGTCGGAACTTATATTTTTTATGATCATCAGGCAATTTAGAATACTTTTGTCTTTAAAAGAACCGGCAAACGAGACAATAGATGAAGTAAAAAGAATGGCACCGTGGCAAAAGTCAAAACTCCAAAAACAAGCAAGCCTTTTTTCAAAAAAGAAACTGGTAAGTCTGTATAATTCATTATACGAAATTGAACTCAGCCAAAAAACCGGTTTTTCTGCCATGTCTATTACGGATTCAATTGACTTTTTTTTAGCTGATTTGTAAGATTGTATAATGCACATTAACCCCGATATTTTTAGATCCTACGACGTCCGAGGAATATACCCGACTGATTTAAACGAAAGCATCGTTTATAGAATTATCCAGACACATATCTCTCTATTTTTGCCTAAAAGCATGGTTATCGGAAGAGACGTCAGAACTTCCGGAAAAAGCTTGCAAAAATCCGCCATGGACGCGTGTACCGACGCGGGTGTTGATGTTATAGATATTGGCGTTGTTTCAACCGATACGTTTTATTTTGCCGTAGGAAAATTTCCTGTTGATGGAGGTGTAACCATCTCGGCGTCGCATAACGGAAGAGAATGGAACGGGCTTAATTTTTGTAAAAAAGGTGCTGAGCCTATGTCGTCTCAAACCGGGTTATTTAAAATCAGAGATGAATTATTAAAAGGGTTTAAACCGTTGTCAAATCCAAAAAAAGGCAATGTCACAACTGAAAATGTAACCGATGACTTTTTAAAACGGGTTATATCATTCGTAAATCCAACTGTTTTTAAGGGCTGTAAAATAGTGGCAAACGGAAACTTTGGCGTAGATGTTTTACTTTTAAAACGAGCAGTGGAGTTATTCAATTTACCCATCAACATAATCTCTTTAAACGGTGAGCCTGACGGCACATTTCCAAAAGGCCCGCCCAATCCGCTTCTTCCCGAAAATAGACTTGAATTTCTTGAACTTGTAAAAAAGGAGAAAGCAGACTTGGGAGTTTCCTGGGATGCGGATGGGGACAGATGTTTTTTCGCAGACGAAACCGGTACGTTTATTGAAGGTTATTTTATGACTGCAATCCTGGCTACGGAAATATTAAAAAAAGAAAGAGGATCAACGATTGTCATTGATCCCAGGTTAACCTGGGCGACAACGGAAGCTATCACTGACAACGGCGGAAAAGTCGTCATTAGCAAGCCGGGCATGACAATCATTCCTGAGAAAATGAAAGAAACAGGAGCAGTATTTGCGGGTGAAATGTCATCCCATTTTTATTTTAAAGAAAATTTTTACCGTGACAATGGTCTTATTCCTTTGTTTCTTGTTTTAGAACTACTATCCAATAAAAATACCACTCTTTCACAGCTGGCAAAACATTACACTTCGAAATATTTTATTAGTGGCGAGCTTAATTTTGAAACAAAAAATAAAGACGAGATAATCAAAGGGCTTGAAGAAAAATATAAAGATGGAAATATTGAACACATAGACGGACTATCTGTTGAATATTCCAATTGGCGATTTAATATCCGAAAATCAAATACAGAACCTCTTCTTCGTTTTAACCTTGAAGCCCTCTCAAAAGAGCGTATGGAAGAAAAAAGAGATGAAGTGGTACAATATATTAATCAACACAAATGATCGATCTTACAAATCCGCAAGATTTTAAAAAAATAGACCCCAAAAACATATATGGCTCAACAGAAATGCTTCCTGATCAGTGCGATCAGATTTGGCGGGATGGAAAAGCAGTTTGTTTTCCTAAAGATTACAAAGAGGTAGAAAATATTGTAATTGCTGGAATGGGAGGATCAGCGTACGGAGGACACGTTATTTCTTCTTTGTATAGAAACAATCTGCCTGTTCCTCATGTTGTACATAGTGATTATGAACTCCCGGGATTTGTAAACGAACATACCCTTATTATTATAGAAAGCTATTCGGGGTCAACAGAAGAATCATTATCTGCGCTGGAGAATGCAAAAAGAAGGAATGCAAAAATAACCGGATTAACCAGTGGCGGGAAACTAAGAGAAGTTTTAAAAACCAACTACCCGTCTTTGGTATTTAAACCAATACATAACCCATCTGGTCAACCCCGGCTTGGGGCAGGATATATGGTGCTGGGAACCATATCGCTTCTAAGTCAAATTGGTCTTTTAAAAATTCCAGATTCAGAAGTTATTCAAGCAGTATCAGAACTCCGGGAACAACAGCGGTCTATTAAGGAAGGTGCACGCCAACTTGCAAGTGCACTGCAAGGATATATACCGGTTATTTTTTCAGCTGAACATTTAGTTGGAAATGCTCATATCTTACGAAATCAATTTAACGAAACGTCAAAAAGCTTTTCTGCATTCTCCCCGCTGCCAGAACTAAATCACCACTTAATGGAAGGACTTAAAAATCCTACAGATAAAAAACTAACCATTCTTTTTCTTTCTTCTTCTTTATATTCTCCTGTTATTCAAAAAAGGCTGGAACTTACAAAAGACGTGGTTACAAAAAATAATATTCCTTTTGTCGAATATCAAGCACAAGGAACAGATGAACTTTCCCAAATGCTTAATGTTCTTTCATTTGGAGGCTATTTGTCTTTATACCTTGCTCTCCTCTACGGCCTTGATCCAAGCCTCATTCCCTGGGTAGACTATTTCAAAGAACAACTAAAAAATAAGACTAGCCCAAGATTATAAGCCTTATATTCACCTGAGAGGTGATTTATTCTTGACACCTAGGGATTTTTATGCAACAGTAAGTATATGCCGGGACGATTAATTCCTTTTGCAACCAATGAGATTTACCATGTTTTCAACAGAGGAATTGATCATAGGCCAACATTTACCGATAGAAATGAACTAAGAAGATCTCTTGAAGCTATCTCTTATTATCGATTTACTTCTCCCCCAATACGGCTTTCAAAATTTCTTATACAATCTACAGAGATCAGAGAAAAGTTATTTGAAGAATTGCAATTAAAGAATGAAACATTAATTGATATTCTTTCTTTTTGTCTTATGCCAAATCATTTTCATCTTCTGCTTAGACAGAAGGTAGACAATGGAATCTCCAAATTTATTGGCAATTTTCAAAATAGTTTTACCAGGTATTTTAATACAAAACACCAAAGAGTTGGACCATTATTTCTTGATCAGTTCAAAGGTGTAATAATCGAGACAGATGAACAACTGCTCCATGTTTCTCGATACATACATTTAAATCCGTATACCTCTTATGTGGTTAAAAATTTTGATGATTTACAAAATTATCCATGGTCGTCTCTGCCCGAATATATCTCAGATAAAAACGGCATTTGTGATACAGAAACAATTCTTTCTAATTTTAAAAACAAAAATACTTATAAAAAGTTTATCGAAGATCAAACTGATTACCAAAGGAAATTACATAAGATTGAGCATCTACTTCTTGAAGATAATTTGTAATTCTTGCAATTTTCCCTAGGTGTCCTATCTAGACCATCTCCCAGGTGTATTTTTATCTCGTAACAGAAATTATTTCTCCGAGTTCGGCGGCGGGGGCAGAGACGGTGACGCGGTTATTGGTTGCGCTTTTGGATGCTGTATAGTTGGTATTAAATGACCCAGAACATGTTGCAATTGGAGTTCCATTATTTGTCAAAGGATCTACGGGAAGGGATGCAATGTATTGTGGTACAAGAACCAAACAAATATTCGCTCCTGTATTGCTAATTATCTGTGTAGAAGTCGAAATCCCAGATGGAAGCGCTCCCTTGTTATCTGCTGCATATTGATTTATAGCATTCAGAAGGGAGTTAATATCAGTCCTTCGTTTTGTGTTATATGCCTGCGAAAATTTTTTACTTGGGTTAAATACTACAAGAACCATAGTCGAAAGCACTGAAACAATTCCGATTACTATCATTATTTCAATCATGGTAAAACCAGAAAAACTTCTCTTACCACGCAACAATTTAACAATACAACAATACAACAATTTTTTGTTCATAAATTATAGCTTTATAAGCAACATAACAATAAGACTAAAAAGTAAGAACACAAATGTTGCCAAAAATACATACATTCTTTTACCAGTATGTTCTGAAGTTTTTTCTTTTTTTACAGACAAAGCGGGCAGAGAACTTTTGAGCTGAATAGTTTGCGACCAGATAGTGTTACTCTTTATGTAATCCATATTATTTAAAAATGAAGTGATGTCTGTATCAATACCGGTTTGCTCCTCAACTATTTTTTTATCTAAAAGAATTTCCGGTATAATAGACAACACGCTAAATCCAAGACTTTGAAAAGTTTTACCAATGACTTCGTATAACTGTCTATTTACGGCAATAATTTTTACCCCATTTTCAATGGGAAATAATTTCGAAGAAACGGTTTCAACAGGAATGTTGTCTAAAAAATCTTGAATGTAGGAGTCTATTTCATTTTGATTTACACCGATAATATCCTTCTGGAAAATTACTGCCTCCGACAAAACCAAAATAATATTACATGGCGGAAGTTTAAAATTTGCCGCAAAAACTTTTATTTGATTTTCAAGTTTATTTTTGTCTATGACTTCTAAGTCTTTTACTAAGTCTTCTTTCAAGTCAACAGTTAAAACACCGTTAATTTCTGTTCCAAAAACAACCAGTAAATTTCTTTGCAAAAAGCCAATAATTAATGAATTTTTATCCTGCATTAGTATATCTCCTTCCAAGTCAAAACGTTTAAAACGCCGCTTGAAGACGCAACCGTTACATCAATCCGTCTTTGAAAATTTCCTGTTTTGCCAATCGAAGTAATGGTTTTTGGGTTTATCCCACTTACACTTACCTGGGCAGAAGACATATCTATCATAACCGTTTCTCCGGAGTAGCTTGGATTTCTCAACAATTGCTGCAATGCATTTTCTATGCCGTCTTCTGCAATATAATAAGCATCAGACCCTTGTTCGAATTTGTTAGTGGCAATTGAGTTTACCAATATCATGATAACAGCGGCTGAAATTATTAAAATAGCTACCCCTACATATACTACTAAAGTCATTAATGCTTGTCCAGAATTTTTATTCATTAACGTGTTCCGACAGTTGTTTGATAATTTCTTGTCTCATATCCGCTTTTTCTTTGTATCACACTTGTCAAAGTAAAAGTAATTCTAACGCTGGGCTTCCCCCCTGTATTACCAAGTTTTTTAAAAACAAGATTTGAAACAGTTGTATCTACAGAATTAACCGCATTTACACCGTTAATATTTTGTAAATTTAAAGTTCCATTCGTTAAAGAATAGGTATAGGCATCACCGTCTATCGACAATTGTAATGAATTAGAACTGTCCCCCAGGTTTGCGGGTTGGGAGATAGTTTGGGCTCTTTTAATATCATACGAAAATCTGCTTAGCATAAATCGAGCATCTTGCACAACTGAAGAATTTGCTAACGATTCGCTTCTGACATCAAGCATCGAAACAAATATATCGGTAAATATAAATAATAATACAGACAATATTCCCATATACATCACAATTTCCAAAATCGAAAACCCACGTTCTGTCATTGCGAGAGCGGACGAACGAAGTGGAGGAGCTCGCTTTCTTGACAAGCGTGTGGCGAAGCAATCTTTATGTGTTTTTTGAGATTGCTTCGGAACTAAAGTTATTCGCAATGACAAAAGTATATTTAGAACTTTGTGTTGTATGTTTTTCATGGTGAATAATTTACGGTTACGTCATAAAGTGTCGGACTTACTATCTGATCGGTTGATGATAAAAAAGCTTTGTATCGAAAGCATTGTCCCGGATTTACAAAACCGCTTGCAGCTGTTGAAGCCGGAATCGCATCAGAAGCAGTAAAATATGAGGTTGGAGTTCCGTCGGGCCCAACATATGCATACGTCACATTCGAGCAATCATTCGTCTCTGAATCTTTGTGAGCGATTCCTACTTGCAGCATCAACGTTGTACCAACAGGAGTTTGGCTTACAAAATCAAGATAATTAAATGCAACATCATTATCAAGGCTAAAGGTACTTGACTCAAAAGTACCATTCAAGGAGAATGTTCCGCCAGCCCCTCCTTGAATTATTTTTAACTCCGCATTTGCATCTCCTGTAATAATATATGAATACGCGTCTCCGTCTCCTTCTATTACCGAAGAAATACCATGTACACCGGAATCAATATTAAGAGCTCCGCATCTAACAGGACCGGACTCTGTTGCAATATTTATTACTTGGTATTCTTCCCCGCCGGTTCCCACCAAAATTGCCCGATTTCCGGGAACCACCGTTATTCCTTTTGCAGTCATTCCGTTTGCTTCATATTTTCCAATAATGGGTCGAGAGCCGGTTTTTGTGGATGTATCGAAGATAAAGAAATCAGGAAATCCTGCTTTACCATTTACAGCAACATACGCGCGAGTTCCCGCCTGATTGACAAAAATGTCTTTTCCTTTTTCTCCCGAATTAAGTCTTGCCGGATCAGCATCGCCGTAGCCAAGGCGCCGAAGACTTAGAGGATTAGCAACATCTACAATTTGCATCTCTTTTGAAGAATCATCACCAATTGCAATATAGGCGTAATTACCAACCACAACTACTTCCTCTCCTTCTCCAGAAAGGGTTACTCCATCCGGATCCAAAATGGGTCGAGAGCCGGTTGTCTCTGTAAGATCAAATGCGTAAAGCTTTTCTCCAGATGTCATGTACCCCGTATTGTTTACAACAAAAACGCTTGTTGCGTCATCCGCTCCGGGTGCATCGAAAAAACCAATTTCAGTGTAAGGAGTTACCGATACATCAAGAATGATAATCTCTTTATTATTTGTGTCAGTTGCGATGTAGGAGTAGTTTGACACACCAAAAACATCGTTCGTTTTATAGTTGCTAAACGTACCTAAAATTTCCCCTGTTGGAGGATTAGCATTGCTGATAGAAACAGTGGCATACGACACACCCGAAGCATTTTCTCCGGTACCGGCAAACACTTTTCCTTCAATCGCGGAAATCGCATTCGCAACTCCGCTTTTTGGTAAATCTATAGCAGAAATGGAAAGATTTGGAGAACACCAATCACCGCTTCCGCCTCCTCCAAGGGTTACCTCTCCTCCGCTTGTATTAGTTACCAACACCCCGCTTTTAGAACCGGTATTAAAATCCGAAACACTTGTTTGAGAATAAACCGTGTTCCCTGCAAATCTAGTCAAATATTGTGTCGAAGTAACATTGGAAAAAAATGGCGATGTCCACGAAACTGTTGACACAACTTTTTTTGTCGAAGGGTCAATGTTTCCATTTTGTGAAACAATTGCTCCGGTTGCATCACGCAAGATATCAGAAATTACAATTTGTCTTGTGTATCCGTTTATTTGTTCGCTGCCAGAAATTAAGCTCCAAGAACCTGAAGCAATTTGCGGATGATACGTCCCGTTAATCGCGAATGTATTCCAATTTTTTTCCCTAAAACTTCTAACAGCTTCCTGACTTTCCTTTAGCAATCCAACTGCTTCCAGTCTTTGATTTTGCTGCGCTTTTCCTTCCCGGGTGGCAACAAAACCTGTTAAAAGAGAAGGAAGAAGTATTAAAGCGATTCCTATGGTTAAAACAAGCTCTATAAACATCTGCCCGACTTGGCTTTTCATATTACAAAACCGAGATTACTACTCCGTTTACATTCAATTTAATGGTTTTCTTATCTCCGTTTATGTTGTCATGCAGGGTAAAACTATCAGACCCCGAGACAAAGTCAGAAATTTCCCCGCTTCCTTTTGTAAAGATTATATTTTGAGAAGGAAATAAAATTGACTGAAAAGAAACATCACTGCCAAGCTTCACCACAAAATTGGCAGCGTCTGATATGGTATATGTTGTTCCCTTAAAAAGCACATACGAACCTACATCAAAATGGACTCCGTATGAATTTGGTATTTCACCTTCGGTATCCAAAACCATTGATTTTACTTGCTGGGATTTTATATCCGTAATAATCTGAGCATGTGTCGTGGCTATTGAACTTTTTTGCCGAAAAGTAATCAACCTGATACCAATTGCGCTCGAAATAATTGCAACAAGACCAATAGCGATTAAAAATTCGATAAGAGTAAGCCCTTTTTGCTTATCCTCCGATATTCCCAAGTAGACCATAGATTGGCACGATAATAGAAAAAATAATTCCGCCAATTAATACTCCTATTACCACAAGCATAATCGGCTCTAAAAGCGCAGTAACTGTTTTAAGTTCTTTAGATACTTCATATTCAAGATATTCCGAAATATCCTGCATAGCTTTGTCAAGGGTTCCGCTTTTTTCACCGGCTTCTGTAATGCGAGTCATAATACTCGGAATTATATGAGGATACGTTCTAAATCCATCAGATAGTTTTTTCCCCGATGAGATCATTTCCTTAGACTGCAAAATCACATTTTTAACATCCTGTTTTAACACGATATCATACGTTAAATCAAGTGAAGAAGTAATTGGAATACCCGATGATAAAAGTAAAGCGAGACTTCTGGAAAATCTTGTCAAATCTATCTTTTTGACAAGCGCGGATACAAGCGGAATCGAAACTATAAGTCCAAAAACTATACTTTTTTGCCGTTTATAAAAAGTTATTGCTCCAAAAACAATAAGACTAAAAACCAAAACAACAGGTATTGGATATGAAAGTAATATATTTGACATGATAATAAGTATTTTTGTAGGCAGAGGCAGTTTTAGATTCATTTTGGAAAAAACCAATGAAATTCTGGGAATAACAACTATAAGTATGAGCAAAAAAACACCAAAAAAAACAACCATAATAACTCCCGGATACATCAAGGCTCCTTTTACCTGATCATTAAATTCCGCTTCCCGTAAAATATTCTTTTTTAAGTCCCTTAAAGTTACCTCAAGAGTGCCTGCTTCTTCTGCAGCTTTGATAAGATTAACCGTAACCTTATCAAAAACTCTGGGAAATTTAGCAAATGATGTATAGAGTCTTTTTCCTTCGGTAAGATCGTTTCTGATAATTTCCAGCAATTTTTTTTGATTTCCTTTTGTTCCTTGAAGCAATGCATCTATTGAGTCTAAAATAGATATGCCGGCAGCAAGCATTGTTGTAAGGTTGCTAACAATCCCCATCTTTTCGTATGGAGAAATAGAAAGATTTTTTTCCATGATTTAGAGTATTTCTACTTTTGTAACCCGAAGTACTTCCTCGATAGTTGTTGAGCCTTTTTTTACTTTTTCAAGTCCGTCATCCAACATGGTTGTCATACCGTTTTCTATAGCATGGCTTACGATAACGTCGGAATCGCTTTTTTCCGCAATAAGCTTTTTTATATCTTTACTAATAAGCAGTACTTCAAAAATTCCAACTCTTCCGCCATATCCTGTCCCATGGCAGATCTTACAACCTTCTCCTTTATAGACTTCAATATCTTCTGAGGTGCTCAATCTTTTTTCGATTATCTCCTTGGGAATGTCTTTTAAAAGTTCGCTTTTTTTGACACTATATTTCACCTTGCACATATCGCAGTTTTTTCTTACTAATCTTTGGGCAATAATGACATTTACCGTTGAAGCAACCAAAAAGGGTTCTATTCCCATATCAATAAGCCTGGGAAGAGCTGTTGCGGCATCATTGGTATGAAGCGTGGATAAAACTAAATGTCCGGTGAGTGCTGCATTTACCGCAATTCCGGCAGTTTCGGAGTCTCTGATTTCTCCTACAAATACAATATTTGGGTCTTGTCGTAAAACAGAACGTAAACCCGAAGCAAAAGTAAGATTGGTTTTTGGATTTACTTGAATTTGATTAACTCCTTTCATTCTATACTCAACCGGATCTTCAATGGTAGTAATATTTTTTTCCCGGGTGTTAAGAATTTTTAAAATTGAATAAATGGACGTAGTTTTTCCGCTTCCCGTAGGTCCGGTTGACAAGATCATGCCGTATGATTTATTAAAAGCGCTGGTTACATTTTTTAAGTCTTTATCCGAAATTCCCAAGTCTATAAGAGAATATTTTCTTGATTTTGTCGATAAAAGTCGTAAGACTGCTTTTTCGCCGTCTACAACAGGCAAAATCGAAATACGAATATCTAAATTCTCCGCTTCAAGTTGTAGTTGCATTTTCCCGTCTTGAGCGCTTAAGTGCTCGTCGGTTCGCAGGCGCGATAAAACCTTTATCCTAGTTATAATTCTGTCATGAAGGTTTTTTGGGAATTTGACAACATCATGTAAAATACCGTCTATACGAAACCTGATTAAAGAATTTTTTTCTTCGGGTTCTATGTGGACATCGGAAGTTTTATCTTCATAGGCAGATTCTATTAAAAGATCGACAATTTTTGCAATCGGTGTATCATCAAATGAGGGAGTTGTTTGGTTTGTTGGCGCCTCGGAAAGCAAGTTATCAAATAATTTTTGTAAATCTTTTTTATAAATTCTGAGCGTATTTTCTATATCTTTTTCTGTAGCAAAATAAGAAATAATTTTTTCGCCTGTTTTTCGGGATAGGGTTTTTAATATTGTCGTATTGTTTGGGTTTGCCATGGCAAGTTTTATGCCGTCTTTACTTCTTTCAAAAGTAAGTACTTTTTGTTTTCTGGCTACTTTTTCCGGCAGTAATGTAAATACTTCTTCGGGAATTGTGGTTTTTGCAAGCGTTACAAACGGGAATCCAAGAAAATTAGCAGTTATGAGTCCCAGTTTTTCATCGGTTATAACATCACGCTCTATAAGCGTGTCATATAAAGAAATACCGGATTGTTTTGATAACGCAAGTAACTCATCAAGCAAGGTTTGCGGTGCTATTTTTTGATCAAGAAGAATTTGTTTTAATTGGTCATCAGATAAAACCATAGGCAGCTTATATTTAACTATACTAATCAACTTACGCCCATGTCAATAAACCAACATCCCTCTTGTCAAAAAAGGTTTTCTTGTTCATAATAAATATATGTCAAACGGCCTTGTGCTTTGGTTTTCGGAAGTAGGAAAAGACGATATTGCCCTGGTTGGAGGAAAAGGTGCTAATTTGGGAGAAATGACCGGAGCCGGATTTCCTGTACCAGATGGATTTATTGTTACTTCCAAAGCATATTATCAATTCTTACGAGAAAACAATTTAGTTACAAAAATAAAACACCTTATTGGCAGCGCAAATTTTGAGAATCATGATTCTCTTACCCAAACGGCATCACATATTCAAAAATTAATTATCAATGGAAAAATGTCAGATGTTCTTATTAAAGAGATCTTTTCAAGCTACAGAAAACTTGGAGGAGTCTTAAAAGACGCGTTTGTTGCAGTCAGGTCATCTGCTACCGCGGAAGACTTACCTAATGCTTCTTTTGCCGGACAGCAGTCAACGTTTTTAAACGTAAAAGGAGAAGCTAATGTTCTTATTAAAATCAAAGAAGCCTGGGCATCACTTTTTGAAGCACGCGCAATTTTTTACAGACACGAAAAAAAATTTGATCATTTTAAAATAGGCATTGCCGTGCCTGTTCAAAAAATGGTTGAGTCAGAAAAGTCAGGCGTAATGTTTACTATCGATCCCATAACCAACGATAAGTCCAAAATAATTATTGAAGCAATTTATGGACTTGGAGAATATATTGTCGGCGGAACAGTTACTCCGGATCATTATGAAATATTAAAAAAAGATCTGACACTTATTTCAAAAAATGTCGCAACCCAGTCTATACTTTTAAAACGTGTAAAAACAATAAATAAAAAAGTTTTTATACCAAAAAAAACCGGTCAAAAACAAAAACTGAGCGTTAAAGAAATAGAAGAAATTGCAAGCTATGGTAAAAAACTTGAAAAACATTATTATTTTCCTCAAGACGTTGAATGGGCAATTGAAAAAAACGAAATGTACATCGTACAAACCAGACCTGTTACGACAATTCATCCTCAAAAAGAGCAAAAGAAGCATGACAGAGAACTCAAAGAATTACCATTGCTCTTAAAAGGCCAGCCCGCAAGTCCTGGTATTTCTACAGGAACTGTAAAAATTCTCAAAAGCGCAAAAGAAATTCATAAAATAGAAAAAGGTGATGTTTTAGTGGCAGCACAAACCAACCCGGATTATGTACCTGCTATGAAAAAAGCCAGTGCTATTGTTACCGATTCGGGGGGAAGAACATCTCACGCCGCAATCGTATCCAGAGAGCTGGGAATTCCTGCGGTTGTCGGGACAGGAGAAGCAACCAAAAAATTAAAACTTGGCATGACGATTACGGTTAATGGTACAAAAGGAGAGGTATTTAAAGGCGAAATTTCCCTTCCATCCTCGGCAGAAAATAAAGTTGAGGACGTAAGAATTCGTACCAAAACAAAAGTATATGTAAATCTTGCCCAATCGGAACTTGCCGACACAATTGCACAAAAACATGTTGACGGTGTCGGACTTTTACGGGCAGAATTTATTATGGCTGGAATTGGAACTCATCCTAAAAAGCTTATCAGAGATGGAAAAAAGAATGTATTTATCCAAAAAATGGCAGAAAGTTTAATACAATTTTGTCAGCCTTTCAACCCCCGGCCGGTTGTTTACCGGACATCTGATTTTAAGACAAACGAATATAGACAACTGATTGGCGGTAAAGATTTTGAACCTGAAGAAGCAAATCCTATGCTTGGGTACAGAGGCGCATTTCGGTATATTCATGACCCGGAGGTCTTTGAACTTGAACTTGAAGCAATAAAAATAGTCAGAAACAAAAAAGGACTAAAAAATGTATGGATTATGATTCCATTTGTCAGAACTGTTAAAGAGCTTATCGAAGTAAAAAAAATAATTTCTCGGGCTGGACTGTATCGGTCTGACTCGTTTAAGCTGTGGATGATGGTTGAAATTCCATCAAATGTTATTCTTTTGGAAAAGTTTATCCAAGTCGGAATTGACGGAGTCTCCATTGGATCAAACGACTTAACCATGCTTATCATTGGGACAGATCGAGACAACAACGAAGTAGCTTCCGAGTTTAACGAACAAAACGAAGCAGTCCTCTGGGCGCTTGAGCACGTTATTAAAACAAGTCATAAATACAGAGTTACTACTTCGATCTGCGGTCAAGCACCATCCCAATATCCGGAGTTGGTGGAAAAGCTTATCGGGTGGGGCATAACCAGTGTTTCTATTTCGCCGGACGCAATCGAACACGTCAGAAGAATAGTCTCTGAATGCGAAAAAAAACTAATATTATAATCAAGTGAACTTTTAATTTTGAACTTTTAACTAATTATTATGGCTATTATAAAACAGATACATGCTCGGGAAATATTAAACTCAAAAGGAAACCCTGCCATCGAAACCACCGTGGTACTATCGGACGGAGCCTCTGCCACTGCTTCTTGCCCATCCGGTACATCAGTCGGCACCTACGAAGCAGTGGACTTAAAAGACAATGACAGCAAACGATTTAAAGGCCTCGGCGTTTTAAAAGCTGTTGATCATGTGAAAAATAGTATCGCGCCAAAACTTGTCGGCATGGAAGCGTCAAATCAAGCAGATACAGACAACGTCATGATCGAGCTTGACGGTACAAAAAATAAATCAAAACTGGGGGCAAATGCGACTTTGTCAGTATCAATGGCTGTTTGCAAAGCTTCCGCCAAATCTCATCAAATTCCTCTTTTTATGTATATCCGCCAATTTTCTAGTCAGGCTGATCCACTTAAAACTCCAACTCCCCTTTTTAATCTAATCAATGGCGGAAAACACGCAAGTAGCAATCTTGATTTTCAGGAATTTTTTCTTATTCCTGCCACGTCAAAGACGTACGAGGAATGCATACTAATTGGATTTAACGTAACAAAAGCTCTCTCAGAAATTCTTGTCGATAATAATCTTAATACCTTAGTTGGAGATGAAGGTGGATTTGGTCCGAAGCTGTCCAAAAACTCAGAAGCATTGCAATTATTAAAAGACGCTGTTGATAGAGAAAGCATTCGATTTGGATTTGATGTATTTTTTGGCATAGACGCGGCGTCAAATTCCTTTTTCAACAAAAAAAATTACCGTTTAAAAGACAGATCCTCCCCGTATTCTGCGGAAGATTTAATCAATTACTATAAAGATATAAATAATGCGTATCACCTACTGTACCTGGAAGATCCATTTGCTGAAGATGACTGGAGCAACTGGGCATATCTGTCAGAACAAATATCAAACACTATTATTGTCGGTGACGATTTAACAGTTACAAATCCATTTAGGCTCCAAACAGCCCTTGATAAAAAAGCAATTGGAGGAGTTATTGTAAAACCCAATCAAATCGGCACAGTCATAGAAACGCTTGCTGTTGTAGAAATTGCCAAAAGCGAAGGACTTAAAATTATTGTTTCGCATAGAAGCGGAGAAACAAACGAAGATTTTATCGCGGATTTCGCGGTTGGCGTGTCTTCCGATTACGTAAAATTTGGAGCCCTGCAAAGAGGAGAACGCATGGCAAAATATAATCGGCTTTTATATATAAACGAACAACTCAAGTCGGTTCAAAAATCAACGTAATTATGTCGTATCTTGTTTTAGTCCGCCATGGAGAGTCTTTATGGAATAAAAAAGGAATCTGGGCAGGAAAAACCGATATTTCGTTATCCGATAAGGGAATTGGGGAAGCTCAAACTGCAGCATCGCTTATAAAAGATATCCATTTTGACAACGTATTCGCCTCTTCTTTAAAACGAGCAAGAGAAACCCTTGAGTATATGCGGCCAACTCTACATGTTCCCCAAACATATGCTACAGATAAAGCGCTTGATGAACGCGACTACGGCGATTTAACCGGCAAAAATAAGGAAGAATTAAAAAAAGAAGTTGGAGTTGATCAATATCTAAAATGGCGAAGAAGTTTTTCCACACCTCCACCGCATGGAGAAAGCTTAAAAGACGTTTACAACCGCGTTGTACCATATTACAAAAAAGAAATTTTACCTATTATCCAACAGGGAAAAAATGTACTCATTGTTGCACACGGAAACTCTCTTAGGGCCCTCATTAAATTTATTGAACAAATAAGTGATTCAGAAATTCCCAACATCGAAATTTCCACCGGCAGCGTAATTGTGTACAGTGTAGATAAACAAGGAACTATTGTTCAAAAAGAAGTAAGAGAATAATTACATTGTCATTGCGATTCCGAGTGAGTCGAGGAAGAAGCAATTCTTATTATGACTTTATTATGAATCAAGATTTTTGGAATACAAAAAATGGGACTATTTCATATTTTCCCGACGGAAGCTTAAACATAGCTTACGAAGTTTTAGACAAACATCTCAATGCTCCAAACCGCAATAAAACAGCTCTGATTTTTGAACCGGAAAATGGAGATACCGTTTTATACACGTTTTTAGACCTCATAAAACTTTCGAATAAAATCGCAAATATACTAACAAATCTTGGCGTTGTAAAAGGTGACCGCGTTTTTTTATTTTTACCCAGAATCCCAGAGCTTTACGCCTCCTTTTTAGGTATTGTTAAAACCGGCGCAATTGCCGGAACCATGTTTTCCGCATTCGGAGAATCTGCTTTAAAAGACAGATTTGAAAACTCGGAAGCAAAAATTGTATTAACCACCAAAGAACTATCCGCTAGAATAGAACAAGTAAAAAACCGGCTCCCAAAGCTGGAACATATTTTAGTTGTGGATGAAGAAAATTTTAAACAGCAACTAGAACAAGCTTCCGAGCAATTTTCAATTGTTCATATGAATTCCGAAGATTATGCATTCATGCTGTATACATCTGGCACAACCGGCAAACCAAAAGGAATAGTCCATGCACACGGAGGAATAATCCAACAAAAAGAAAGCGCGAAACTGGTTTTAGATCTAAAAGATGATGACGTATACTGGTGTACCGCGGATCCGGGCTGGGTTACGGGAATTGTGTATAGCATTCTTGCCAATTGGTCTTTGGGAATTACAACTATTGTTTATGGAGGAAGATTCGATGCCCAAATTTGGTATCAAATCCTTGCCAAAAATAAAGTAAGTGTGTGGTATACCGCGCCGACTGCAATTAGAATGCTTATGGCCAAAGGCGATGACTTAGTAAAACAACACGATCTGTCGCACGTGCGTTTTCTGGCCAGTGTTGGCGAACCTTTAAATCCGGAAGCAATTATTTGGGCTCAAAAAGTTTTTGGCAAACCGTTCCATGATACGTGGTGGCAGACAGAAACCGGCTCAATTATGATTGCTAATTCACCAACGCTTGAAATAAAACCCGGATCTATGGGAAAACCGCTTCCCTGGATGAATGCTAATGTTTTTAACCAAGAAGGTTCTCAAGCGCAAGTTGATGAAGAAGGCGACTTGGTTCTTCACCCTCCCTGGCCATCGATTATGCGAACTGTTTGGAATAACCAGGAAAAATACGATAGTTATTTTAAAAATGGCTGGTATATTACAGGCGACAGAGCCAAAAAAGACAAGGACGGATATTTTTGGTTTGTTGGACGTGCGGATGACGTAATAAAAACGTCAGGCGAACGGGTCGGTCCATTTGAAGTTGAGACTGCTTTAATTGATTTTCCCGGGGTAGTGGAAGCAGGAGTAATTGGAAAACCTGACTCATTACGGGGGGAAATAATCAAAGCTTTTGTTGTCATAAAACCAGAAGTAAAACCTTCCGAAGAACTCAAAGAACAGCTTAAAGAACACGTAAAAAAATATCTTGCAGGTCATGCGTATCCGCGAGAAATAGAATTTATCGATAAACTTCCCAAAACCCGAAGCGGAAAAATAATGAGAAGAATTTTACGGGCAAAAGAAATGGGCCAAGACATTGGGGACACTTCAACTCTTGAGGAATACTAACATCTAGAAAGGGTTTTTGAGGTCTGTTGGAGGAGTTGCGGTTAGTTTTTCAACAAGCGCTCTATACAATTTTAAATTTTGTTTGTGACGGGCTCCGTAAAATTTTTTCCCTGCGTTTGTTTTCCATTCTTGTTTGGCTAAAATACTTTCCGTAAAAAATCGCAAAAACTTTACCGGATCCCGGCTTTTTAACTCACGGTATTCTCTTCTGGAATTCTCAAGTATTACATCTTCTGACATTCCCCAGTTACTTATATCCGCATCCTGAACAATGCGTGCCAATTGATCCCCTGTTGGATGTTGTGTTAACTCGGAAAAATCCGCATTGGGAACAAGTTTTGTCGGTAAAAACATGCTTTCCATTCGTTGTATCTCATCAGGAGTAAAGTTATCACCCATATTAAACGGTGCAACAAGAGTTTTAAATTTTTCCGCACCTTTTATCTCATGCTCTTTTCTAGCGTCCTGAGGAGTTGCTGCCGTATGATCCATACCAAAATCATGCAGTATGGCAACCATGGCAATCATCTTAGCTTCTCTGTCTGTTATAACAGTGCCCAATTTTCTTTCGGCAACAACCAGGCGCATTGCCTGTTTTAAAACATCGTTTGGATGACTCGGAGTCTCTTTATCGTAATATCTGTGATAATCAAATGCTTCGTGGTTTAATGCCCAAGCAGCAAGGCTTCTCGTGTACGTCATAATAGGAAGGCTATCTATTTCTGCAAAAACTCTGGCTGTTTCGATTTCTATTTCCGCCAGTTCTGCGGGAGTGAATTCATTTTCCGCAGCGGATGTTTGGGCTTCTGGTACACAAACAGCGCTTTCGACTGAAGGTGGTTGCATGGGCACTGCGACAGACGAAGAAACTGCTGGTACTTCTGTCGGAGGCTCTATCATAGATTAAGCGTACGAATTTTTTGCCCTCTTGTCAAGTACCTGTATAAGTCAAGGACATTTGCGACATCTCTCCTTTCTCAATTAAATACTTTAGAGGGCTTTTAAGGTTTAAAGATTTATGTGGTCTAATAGTGT
>Ga0209542_10005684_pt1 | contig 24727 bp, 34 predicted proteins | sample RifCSPhighO2_01_FD_184028 | JGI IMG/M metagenome (GOLD analysis project Ga0209542, IMG submission 184028) | Soil microbial communities from Rifle, Colorado - Rifle CSP2_plank highO2_0.1 (SPAdes) (version 2) | ecosystem: Environmental > Terrestrial > Deep subsurface > Rock core/Sediment ...
CTCAACTATTGGCAATGGAACGACTCCTTGCGCTAACATTAACGGCATTTGGTCTACATTTCTGCCACTATATGCTTTATACTGCGTTGCTACTTTTGTCATGCTAAACTTAAAAACAAGTAGTTTTTAAACCTTTTGGTTATGTTACTATTATAGGATAGTTACTTAGAGAGAAATATCTCTAACTTTGTCAACTATGTTCATTTTTTGATTTCTTCAATTTAACAGGTTTGGACATAACAAAATGCTTTAATAATTCTTCATTAAATTTTACTCTCAACTTCTGAGAACAAACAACTGTAACAAACATCTTCTTATCACCATAGAATATATCTATTCTTGACCCAAATGTATGAACAGATGACACATTTTCATGAACATCCTTATATTTCTCTATATTTCTGCCCATTACAACAACTTCATCTTTTTTCTCATCATAATCCTCCTCCAACTCATAATCAGCCTTAAAGGCATTATAAAAAATATAAGAAAGCTTTCTGGCTACTTCCTGTTTCTTGTCAAAAACATAGTAACTAAAACTATCTTCATTGCCAATAGAATGTAAAACTAATTTAGTCATCCTAATACCTCCTTAACAAGATCATTTACAAAATCCATATTTCCATCTCCAGTTATAACAACATCATAAGCTTTCTTATAATGGGCTAGATTTTCTTTAGGATCTTCGTTCATAAATCCAATTTTGATTAAATTATCATAATCAAATCCTTCAATCATTCCAGGATCTTCCAAACCATCACCTAAAAGTATAACATTTCTTCTAGTTTTGACTTTCTTGTAAACAGGATGCCCTTCCAAAACAATTTCAGCCTTATTCATAGAATGAACTATAGGTTCTCTAATATCAAGAGCCTTTCCTTTTGAATCAAAATTGTACAAATTTGCAATTACATAAACGTTAGGCAATAAAAGATTACTTGCTCTTAAGTATTCAATTAACATATCTCCAGGAGCTGCAGACATTAATATTAAAGGAATTCCTGCCGATTCTAACATAGTCAAAAATTCTAGTGAGCCCTCTCTGAATTCTAATGGCCTTTCAGAAACAACATGACCTATAACAGCAAGACTCAATCCCGATTTAGCTAATAATTTAAAATGCCTCATCCACCATTCATGCATTTTGGCATTTTTTTCCTTAAACAGAACATTTGGATCAACTTCAATAGGATGATAAATATCAAATAGTTTATGTGCTTCATCAAAATAAGCTTGTCCGAGATATTTTGGATCAGATCTAAACTGGGAAATAACTGTATTAGCCTTTTTTCCATCACTTGTTAATCCCCTTGTAATAGTTTTGTCAAAATCACTCAGAACGTGCAATTTACTTGCTCCATCTAATCTTATCCTCTCTTTTGTTTCTTCAAATTTCTTCTTGTTAACAATTATCACTTTAGAGCCCTTACCCATCTTAACTCCACACCTTCTTTTCAGCAATTATAAAGTCCTTGCTCTTTTCCCGAGAATTTGCAAACATTAAATCACTAAAAGATTCATCACAAACTCTTCCTTGTCCTTCCTCACGTTCAAACTCTTCTCTCTCAACTCCGCTTTCATCTAGTTTCTCCTTAGAAACTCTTTCCAAAGATTTAGAAAAATTATCAATAACTGCCTTGGCCTCTCGCCTTATAGAATCCATTTCTTTCTCAGAAACCTTTCTCCACAAAAAGCCCTTGCTATCTTCTACCATAAAAAACGTAAGAAATGAGAATATATAAAAATTAGTATTTATTCTCTTGGAGTAGAATAGTCTGGAATTATAATCTCTCTCTGGTTTCCATCAATCAACCCATTTCCACCATTAACGCCTGGAATATCGTTGTTAAGTTTTTCAATATGGTATGTCATTCTATTTAAAGGAGTGTCAACCAATCTTGGAAAATCCTTTCTCTGTTTTCTTGCAATCATCTCATACCCATCATAACGTCCTGTGGGAACAAAAGTAGTTGTTTTAGAGTAATTGTATATTTCTCTTTCATTTATGTCGGGTTTGTTACATCCAAACAATAAAGAAAGTGCTCCTCCAACTGCAGCCAAACCAGCTAAGTAAAGAACTGGTTTCTTAAAGCCTTTAATAAAATCAACAGTATTTCTTTTCAAAGATCCTTTTTTAGCTTCATCTTCCTCAATACCCATTCTAACAAAACTCATAACGGGCCTAGAAGATTCATTATATTCGTCCATTCCACGATTAAGTAAATTTGTTCGGTCCATTTCTAAAGATGGTCTATCAAAAAGCTCATAAAGAGGAATAGCGCTCCTTAGTCTCTCAATTAAAGACTTGTCTCTACCTTTAGCACAGGCTTTTGCTCTTAATTTTCTCCCCTCACTAGCCATAAGATTCTTCCCAAAAGTATAACCAGGATCATTTTGAAAGTCTGCTTCAGTTACCATCCGACTATTTGTATTCATAAAAAATACATTAAAATCCCCTATTTAAACCTTTCTGTTTATACTACTTAGTAAGAGTAACATTAAAATAAAACTCAAATCTTTAAACACCAAATCTATAAAATTTTATGTTAGAATTCAGTTCATTCAGCGAAGAATTTGATAGAGGACAAGAAGCTTTTGTTCAGCTTGGCAGACCAGAGAAAATTGAAGGGATAGGGGGAATATTGAAAATACCTTCTCCTAGAGAGGTAGTTAAGCGTACTAATAGCAATCAGCCACTTTATTCTTATGAAGGTCATGATACATTTTGCAAGCACTTGGCAGCCAGATTACTTGAAGAATATTTTAAAAAAACTGGAAGATATAAATCTGAACATATCCCAAAACCACTAGGATCATTTAACGGAGGATATTATTATGAGTATGCAGTAGGCGGAGAAGGATGGCCAACTTCAGTTTACACTCCTTCATACGGACAAGAAGTTTCAGTAACCGCAGAGGAATGGGGTGAGTTTACAAATGGCTTTAATTTATATGGATTCTCTGTAGACCATGATACAGCAAATTCTTCAGATGGAAGAATAGGAAAAAATGTTATATTTGAAGAATGGGACGAGAGTTATAGAGATACTTTTAAACTTCATGAAAGATGGAAACGTATTGACTTCGGACAAGCAAGTATGCCTTTTAACTATGAACGATTTCAATCTGAAATACAGAGAAGTAGAATTGACTTAACTAAAGCTTTAGGAGAAGAAAAATATATTATGCTTTGTCTTTCAGGAAACTTCGTTAAAAATCACGTATTGAGCAGAAAAGCCGAAGAAATATTTGCAGAATCTGTTTTAAGATTTAGAAAAAGTATGGTAAAATGAAATTTAATAAAATTTAACCTTCTTTACCTTTCTAATTTTATCATCTACTTCAACAATTGCTCCACGTCCTTCATGAGCTGCACCAGGATTAACTATCAAAGTTTTACCCACTTTTTGCTTACCTCTAGATTCATGAATATGCCCTCCAAAGGCCAAAATTGGATGAAACTTATTCACAATACTTCTTGCTATTTTTGAGCCATAATGTTTTCCTCTTACAGATTTATGGGCCTTCTTAGAGATAATTTTGTCCAACTTAGTATTATAAGGAATGTTATGAGAAACAAAAATAACTCTCCTCTCCTTGTTTTCTTTCTTAAATTTCTTAAATAATCTCTCCAATTTAGCCTTATGTTTTTTGTAGGCTCTACTTTTAACTTCTCCAGGAGCACTATGACCCCTCATACCAATAAAAATAAAGTCTCCAAACCTAGCATATGAATAGTCAAATCTTTTGATATTCTTGTATTTCTTCAAAATTTTAGCAAAATAATCTTTTTTGTCAAAGTTAGGCATATTATTATTTTTACTCTTAAGATCAGAACTATTATTATCAGAAATATCATCCGGTTGAGGCCAGTCTATATTTCCTAAAACTGTAAAAACTGGAATTGGAAGTTTATTCAAAGCTTTCAAAGATCTTTCTCCATCCTTACAATCCTTAAAAAACAATTTCCTGTATCTCTCCTTCCCTATCACATCCCATAATTCAACATCAGTTCCATAACAATGTTTAAACCATAATTTCCTGTATGCAAAGGGTGGATAATCTCCTGTAGAGATCACAAGATCAACTTTCTCTTTTTGTATAATTTTCCTAAACTTAGAGGGAAAACTACCATGAAAATCTCCAATAACCAATATCTTCATTCTATTAAGAGTTAAATTTAATTTAAAACACTTACTTTCTCAACAACTCCAAAAAGTCCTGTGGAGTTAATATCTTAATCCCCCTAAATTCAAGCATATTCAGTATATGTTTATCATAAGAAACAATATAATCAGCTTTTCCATCCAAAGCCAATTCAAGTATCATATTGTCTTTAGGATCTTGTTTAATTAATTCTAGCTTGCTTTTAGTTTCAATTAAGTGAGCTATCGAAAGAATAGTCCTCATCAAATCCTCTAAACTTCTCTTAAGATCTTGCATAAACTTCTTAAATTTTGACTCTCTGCCTAAGACATTTGCAATCTCAGACAAAATATCTTCGCTTATTAGTATCTGAAATTTCTTATCTTCAGCTAAAGTTATTATTTCATTAGCTTCACGCTCCCAGAATATACCTGAAAGCCAGACATTTGTATCTAAAACAACTTTCATTTTAAAAAATTTATCTTAAAAATCTACTTTCAGCAATTAACTTCTCTAAATCTTGTTCAGTAAAACTAGACTTTTTAACAGCATCCCTAAAAGGTTTCGCTGCCTCTTTCCAAGATTTTACCTTAGGCAATTCAATTTTCTTCATTTGTATAGAATCGCCGCTTTCTGAAACTAAAAGTATACTTCCCTCATCAAGATTCATTCTTTCTCTTATTTCTGATGGAATTACTATCTGTCCTTTGGAACTAACTTTAGTTATAGCTACCATGTAAGAATGTAAGACACGAGAGTTTATAAATTTATCCAATTCTTACTTTCTTACCAAACAAGTCTTTACTTCCTCAACATTTCCATAACTTTGCTATAAAGAGTTAGATTATGAATAGTGGCCAATCTTCGGGCATTATCATCTCTATCTCTAAACATCTTGTAAAGATCAGATCTAGTGTATTTCTTACATAGCTCACAATCACAATACCTAGAAACTTTGCTCTTATCTTTAATCATCTTGCTCTTGATATTAAATTCCTTAAAGGAAAGCTTTCCTTTCAAAGGCTTCTTATCAAAAACATAAAGTCTCTTATGCCTTGCATCTCTAGTAGGAATAACGCAGTCAAACATATCATATCCAAGTTTAACACATACTATCAAATCTTCGGGCTTTCCAACACCCATAGCATACTTTGGTTTGTCTTCCGGCAAGAGTTCAGCAGTATATTTCAAAATCTCTTTCAGCAAAACTCCTTTCTTGACAGGCCATCCTCCGAAAGAATATCCGTCAAATCCAATCTTAATAAGTTCGTCCGCACATTTCTTTCTCAATCTCTTGCTCTCCCCACCCTGAACAATTCCAAACAGTAAAGGTCTTTGACTTGGTTTCATATTTTTAGTCAATTTCACAAATTCTTTCTTACACCTTTCAGCCCATCTTATAGTTCTATCCACACTTTTCTCCTGTTCTTTCAAAGTCATGTCAGGTTTTGTACATTCATCTAAACACATTACAATATCACTTCCTAATTTCATCTGCAATTGAATACATCTCTCTGGTGTCAATTCAATTTCCTTTCCATCATGAAAGAAAACGACTTTATCTTCCTCAATTCGTCCAAACGCAGGACTTTTATGTATCAAAGACATAACTTGAAATCCTCCGGAATCTGAAATAACAACGAACTGAGAAGGAATTCCCATATGTTTGTGTATTCCAACAAGCTTAGCTTTGTCAATTAATCCACTTTTCAAAAAATGATATGTATTTACAACAACCCCTTTTATTCCGGTCTTACTCAGCTCTCGGTTATCCAAAGCAACAACATGTCCGTAAGTAGCATCTGGAAAAAACATGGGGAATTTAATAGTTTTATTTCGGAATATTAATGAGTTCATATAAATAATTCAGAATAAAGAATTATAAATCTTTATATATCTGAAAGCCTTTCAAAAGGCTCCGATAATCTTTCAGCGCAAGACATTTCATTATTTCTAACATTAGTCACTTTCCACCTAGATCTTCTCCAATTTTTTCAATTATTCTACCTGCACACAATGTATAAAAATTCTCTCTAAACAAGTTATAGGCTAAATTTGCTCTACACGCTTTATCAAAAACCATAATATATTTTTCTTTGTTTTTTAATGTCTCCTTCATACTTCTATCATCAAATTCTGGAACCACTAATTCTGTGGGAAGCTCATCTCCAAATAACTTTTGATAATTTTGCATAGCCCTAAAAAATCTTAATGCTTCTACTAAATCTGAATTATGATCTTGAAAATAATCTGAAGCGCCCTCAGTTTCTATCTCGGAAATACTAGGATAATCTTTTAAAGCATTTCTTTTAGCTTCTTCAGTTATTCTTTTAGATTCGTAAGTAGTTATCATAAATTTTTTTCCAATTGGAATTTGTCTCTGGTGTAGGTGATATACTCCTTCAGGAAGAGTAGGAAGACCCCTATGACTTTCAAAATAAGATGGAGGACGGTGGGCAATATGACAACTGATAGGAAAAAGATATAAAACAGGTAATTCTTCCTTAGATATTCTTTCATGTCCTTTAAAAAAATCCCGGGCATGCCTTGCAGCATAATCTGAAACAGATTTATGGATAGTATTCATCAAAACCCTATCAATTTCTTCTCCATAACCATCATAAGCTCCTTCACTTAATAAAAAGAAATGAAGAACTTTATCTTTTTTGTCAGCTGAAAAAGCATTGGAAATTCCATCACTACCTGCATTTCCACAAGAAAGATTCTCTCCATTATGAAACCCTCTTGCAGTAGCCCTTATTCCACAAGGCAAACCAATCTGGTCTTTTACTTTATCTGATAAGCTCATCATTCACTCCCCCCAAGATTTTCTTCAATAGGATAAACCATTAAACACCTGATTATTTTCCCAATATCCCTAGTTAATCTTCTGCGTTCTCTCATAATTTCTTGGACAAAATTTGGATATTTAAATGTTACTATATAGTAGTTACTCTAATCCCAACTATCTTCTTGATTTCTCGCATAAGGGCAATGCAACCTCTAATGAGTTCAATCTTCCATCGCCTTACGATTAGCTTTTTCTTCTCTGTAATTCTTAACTTTTTGGTAAGTTTCCTCCAAAACTTCAAAAGCCAAACTGGGAAAAGATTCTTCTGATGCTTTTGCTTCTAACTCTGATAAGGACATTTTTCTAAACTCATTTATCCTTATCTTCTTCATTCCTTCGTCTGATGTTTGATACATTCTATTCTTGCCTCCCGTTATCTCTGTAAATGGAATTTAGCATTTCTCCTAAATGCTCAAGTTTTTCTCTATACTCTCTTAATTCAAAAGACAGACTTTGTATTTTTTCGTCTCTTAAATTCACATCCACTTCTCCAAACATTTTTTCAATAGTTTCTACTGTTTTCTTTATTTCTTCGGCGTTTCCCCTGTAACAACAACACGCTAATTCATGGTGATATGCATGTTTAAGAAAATCAAAAAAATTTCCATAACGTCTTACATGTTCAGGACTATCATTCTCGTACCATTCTTGAAAATTTTTTGGATTTTTCATCTCATGATCTAAACGACCTATCCAAAGATCAAGAATAGCTTCTTCTAGTTTGTTTATATCTACGTCCCCTTCAATATCAGTTTGTTCTTTTCTCTTCATTTTAACAATAAACCTCCAATTAGTCCTAAAAGAACAATTACAAAAGGTATATTTTCCGAAATCTTAAAGCCCATAATTAACAGAGCTATAGCCATTAGAGCAATTCCTCCTGCAACTTGTAAAACTTTAAGATTAAAATGACTCAATAAAACGGGTCCAAAACCAGCAGCTAACATAATTATACCTGTAGCTAAGATTCCTGAAACTAATGCAATAATCATTCTTTCTTGTATCTGACCTTGAATCATGACAGCAGTGAGAATGGCTACTGGTCCAGCTAAAAAAACAAAAGCAATAACTGGAAGATTCTTTATAGTGAACAATCCGTTCAGCGCTGCTATTGCAATTGTTCCATTTAATCCCCCAATTCCAAGGATAGTTGTTAGTTTCTTTATTTGTTTTTTCATTTTAAATCTCCATCTATCTTATTTAATTCCGCAAGAAATTTCTCTCTTGCATCTTTTGCAAAGGGATTCATTGTCTGCATATTGTTAAATAATGCCCGCGTATCGTCTCCGATTATATCTACAACATCCATTAACTTATCAAAAGTTATTGTACTTAGTTCTATTCTTCTTACTCCTGAATTTTTTATAGCCTGCCCTATAAAATGAGTCAACGCTTGCGACTCAGCCATTTGCCTATCATGTTCTTCAGCTGAAACTAATATAACATTTAAGCCAAAAGACTTGCAAAAAGATTTTACGTTTTCTAATCTTCCATTACTAACCCTTACAGAGACTAACACAATTTTCATGCCTTGAATGGAATTCGATGCAGAATTAGGACCAAATAATGGATGAGTCCCAACAATATCTACTCCTTTTGGAAGAATCTTTCCCATAAGCTCACATGAAAACATTTTCAAAGAACATACATCTAAAACAAGAGCATTTTTTTGTAAACTATCTCTAATTGTAATTAGCACTTCTTCAAGATTTTCCATTGGTATTGAGATTATAACAACCTCTTTAGAAGCAGCTTCTTTTAGTGATACAAATTTAACCCCTATTTCTTTGGCTTCTTTTTCTTTATCGACAATATCAAACACAAATACTTCTGCCTTAGTATTAAGGTGTTTTGCCATAAATTTTCCAAAACTTCCAAATCCAATTACACCTATTTCCATTTTTTCTCCTGTAGTCTTCTTGACTCTTCAATTATTTTGGTAAAAACAAGGTGGATAAATTCACAATTATCAAATTTTTGAGTTTTTGAAAGAACATGATTTTCCCTCTCTTTATTCAGAATTGGTAAACCAGCCTTTATTTTTATCTCGCCTACAACTCTAACTATCTTCGCTCGCTCATCCAAAAGAAATATTAGAGCTTCATCTATCTTGTCAATTTTCTTTCTCATACGAACTAATTGTTTGTTTTCCATATAATTTGATGAAAAGTTACCATAATATACTTAATTGAAGAATATTCAGTTATTAGGCGAAAAGTATATAAATAGTTGAATATTATACAGTTTTATAGAAAAATGAAAAACATACAGCCAAAGCTCATAGCACTTTTCAAACAAGGAAATTGTACTCCGCAAATATCAGTTATAGCCAAAAAGCTCAAAGAACCATCAACAACTATACATTATAACATAAAGAAACTTGAAGAGGAAGGCAAAATAAAATCGTATAAAGCTGTCTTTGATTATAAAAAAATAGATGAAGGTCATTGTACTTACATTTTTATTAATCTCTCACAAGAAAATTATGCTGACCCAGAAAAAGTCGCAAAAGAGCTAGCAAAGGATCTTAGAGTTGAGAGTATTGATGTTTGTACAGGGGAATATGAGCTTCTAGTAAAACTAAGAACAAAAGACATTGATGAGTATTATATAACAATCAAAGAGTGGGTGAGGAAGTTTGGCTTCAGTAAAACAACTTCCATAACCTCTTTGAAACAAATTAAGACAGAATTTGTAATTCTAAACTAAAAATAGTTATTAGGCTTCATTAATTAAAATTGAAGAAGAGAGTTATAAAGGTTTCACAAAATTAAGATAGAAACATTTAAATATAAATAAGATTGATCTTATTTATGCAAATTGATACAACAAAAATGAGTTCAAGAGGACAGGTAGTCATACCTCTAGATATGAGAAAAGACATTAAAGAGGGAGATAAATTGATAATTATAAGAAAAGATGACGAAATAATATTGAAAAGATCAATACCGGAAACTGCTATCTTGTCTGAGAGATCGTTATCTAAAGCGTGGCTGTCAAAAGAGGATGAAGAAGCATTTGCTTATCTTCAATAAAAATGAAATTCATAAAACACGATATTATTCTAGTAGATTTTCCGTTTTCAGACTTGAAAGTCAAAAAAATCCGTCCTGCACTTGTGATAAAGCCATTGGAAGGTGAAAATACTATTCTTTGCCAGATAACAACCAAAAAAAGAGGCTTATCAAAATATGAGGTAGAACTTAACAAAAACGCTTGTGAGGGAAATATAAAATTTGATTCAAATATTTACTTAGATATGATATTCACACTGCATGAAAGCCTTATTGTCAAAAAGATAGGCCGTATCAAAGAAAATAAAGTTAAAACAGAAATTGACAATAAAATAAAGGCAATGTTCTCTTAAGAATTATTTTTTCTTCTTAACTGTTTTCTTAATTATAAAAACGGCAAAGTTCTTATCTTTCCTTCATCCTCTCCTATGGGAAGAATGTCAATGTCAATATATTCGTCTTTAAACAGTCCTTTTATCTTTTCAATAGAAAGTCTTAATTCTTTTTCATCTTTATGAAATAACTGCAAAATGCAATTAGGTTTTTGTAGTGAAAAAATAAGCGAGTTAGCATGCTCATAATTATTGGCAAAATCTCTTAGTTTTTTCTTATTGCTTTCAGAAAAATGCCTTACATTAATCAAAACAAGAGTAAAGAAATATCCTAACTTCCCCATATCAAATTGTATTCTATTTCCAATGATAATTCCTTCATATTTCAGTCTTCTAATCTTATACAAGGCCAATTCACTTGAAATCTTTGTCTTATTGGCTATATCAATTAACCTTACTCTTCCATCTGCAGAAAGAGATTTTAATATCTCCTTGTCTTTTTCATCAAGCTTAACGATTTTAAAATCGCTTTCAACTAAGGTATAGTCTTTTACTTTATGTTTGAACATTTTCAATGGATAAAGCTCAGCAAAATAAGGCTTAATCACATTATAATCCACAACAGGATCCTCTGTGTCTTCTAATAAGCGAGAAATAAAATCATTTAACTCTTTCTCATTTTTAAAAACAGCAACAAGGTAAACATCATACCTTCCATAGACTTTTCCCCACGAAATAATATTTTTGTCCTCTGAAAATTCCTTTCCTTTTTTGCCTACTGATAAGTTTTTATCAAATTTCATAAATAAAGTGGCAATGACTTCATATCCCATCTTAGGATAATTAAAAATGGGAATAAATTGTTTAATTAAACCTTCTTTCTGATGTTTTTTAAGCCTATACTCAACTTGTTCCCTAGTGAGCTTTGTCTCTTTAGCTATTTTAGACACAGACTCCCTATAGTTATGATACAAATAGCTTAACAGCTTAAAATCGATTTCAGTTAGTTTCATTTAACTATTAAATTACTGATTTATTTAAATATTTATGTTTTTTATTTAATTTTTAGATAAATTTCATAGGTAAATTCTATATATAATTTTAACTTAGAAAATTTAAGATGGAATACAAAATAAGAGAACTTACACCTAGAGAATTGCAGTGTGTAATTGCGTCATGTCCGGCTATATATTTAGTAGACCGAACCCCAAAAAGTTCGCAATGTATAATAGGTGGCTGTGAAGGAATATATGAAGAATCAAGTCAGGGAGTTTATTTGATAGTTGGAAAAACGGTCGATCCAAAAGAGTTTGGTTTGGCAGAGAAAGTGGGAAAAAGAGAAACTTTGATATCTGTACCTAAAGATCTCATAGACAAAATGCAAAAAGAGTGAAGGAGTTAAATGCCTTTACAAGAATATCTTGACTATTTTATGGATTATTCTCTTGAAATATTATACTTAAAAAATTTAAGACAAGAACTCTTAAAAGAAGCTAGAGGTAGAATATTAGAATTAGCTGTGGGAAATGGACAAAACTCCCTCCATTATCCTAGAAACTCCAAAATAATTGCAATAGATATAACCCATAATAGAATAACAAAATCAAAAAAACGTCCCAAATCAACTGACTATGTAGTGGGTGATAGTGAAATCCTCCCCTTTCAAGATAATTCATTTGATACAATTATTGACACATTAGCTTTATGCACATACAAAGAACCTAAAAAAGCACTTGAAGAAATGTCAAGAGTATGCAAGCCAAAGGGAACTATTCTTTTGTTGGAACATGGAATAAGTAAGGTTAATTTTATAAAAAATTATCAAATAAGAAATTTGGAAAATCATTTCGCTAAAGCGGGATGTAATTGGGCAAGAAATCCTTTTGAACTTGTAAAACAATCCAGATTAAAAATCACAAGTTATGAAAGAAAACTCCTTGGTATGGTTTATTTGATTTGGGCAAGACCGAATTAAACCTTTCAATGTTTATTCATAAAATAAGCTACCAGAACTGAAGCGGCTCCAATTAAAAAAACTAAATTAGAAATTATTATTGGGTAATTTTTAATCGATAATCCATAAATAAGCCAAATAACTATGCCAACAGTAAAAAACAAGTAGGTAACTAGTGAAACATCTTTCGCACTCTTTCTCTTGAATATCTTATAAGTTTGAGAAAAATATCCAAAACTCATTAAAACTCCAAATATGGTTGTTATTATTGATAGTGTTTCACCCATTTTTACTTTTTCTTCCCCACGTTCTTCTTAACTGTTTTCTTTTCTAACTTTTTAGATTTGGCATCAGTTTTTCCTTCACTTTTCTTCTTATCTTCAATTACTGCAATATGAACTTCATCAAGCTGCTTCTTTGCAACTGTGCTTGGAGCATCCATTAAAACATCTCTTGCTTCTCTGTTCTTAGGGAAAGCAATGAATTCCCTCAAAGAACTCTCTCCAGTCAAAACCATTAACATTCTGTCAATTCCAGGAGCGATTCCACCGTGAGGCGGAACTCCGAATTTAAATGCTGTAAGCATGTGCTCAAAATACTTATTTTCTTCTTCACTAAATCCTATTAAATCAAATACAGTTTGCTGTACTTTAGGATCATGAATTCTTATACTCCCACCACCAACCTCAAATCCATTTAATACAAGATCATGTTGGTATGACTTAACTTTGTGAGCATCTTTTTTATTCAAATACTTCAAATCTTCATCTTTAGGTCTTGTAAACATATGATGCATAGGAGCATAATGCCCTTCTTTCTTTTCTTCTTCAAATAAAGGGAAATCAACAACCCAAGCAAATGCCAACTCATTAGAATCGTTCTTGTCCTTTCTCAAATCCGGCTTGTCTGACTTATACTTCTTCATAACTTCATCATAACTCAATTTCAAGAAAGGCTCATGAGTTAATTTCTTTTTAGGGAAGAATTTCTTAACAATTTTAGTAAACAATTCCTCAATTAAGTGAAGTAGTTCACCTTGCTCAATAAAACTCATCTCTAAATCAAGTTGATAAAACTCTCCAGGACTTCTGTCTGCTCTAGCATCTTCATCTCTGAAACATGGAGCTATTTGGAAATACTTATCCATTCCTGCTACCATAAGTAATTGTTTATATTGTTGTGGACTTTGAGGCAAAGCATAAAACTTTCCTGGATGTAATCTTGATGGAACAATAAAATCTCTCGCTCCTTCAGGAGTAGATTTAGTTAATATGGGCGTCGTGATCTCAAAAAAGCCTTTGTCATGCAAGAAATCTCTTATAAACTTAATAACTTCGTGTCTTATCTTCAAGTTAGCAACCATTTTAGGCCTTCTCAAATCCAAATATCTATATTTCAGTCTAATCTCTTCAGAAACTTCATCACCTTTGCTTAAATCAAAAGGCAAAGGATCTGATAAAGAAAAAACCTCTAGTTTTTCAATTTCAATCTCTACATTTCCAGTAGACAACTCTTTTTTCTCAGCTCCTTTAGGTCTTGCCTTTACTTTTCCTTTAATCTTAATGCAAGATTCTATAGTTAGTTTAGATGTTTTCTCAAAAGCATCAGCATTAGAATGAACAACAACACACTGGACTTTTCCGTATCTGTCTCTTAAATCTATAAAAGAGACCTTTCCATGATGTCTTACGCTATCAACCCAGCCGCATAAAGAAACTTCTTTACCCGAAAGCGACTCATTAACTTCCCCAATATTGTGCGTTCTTAACATATCTTTCATAAAAAGAAGCTATATTTAAACCTAATTATTAAGCTCCCGAATAATGGACTTCAACTTTTCCTATAGCAACTAAAGAATACCTCTGCCAATTTCTCAAATCCTCTAAAGCATAACTTTCTCTAGGAGATAAAACAAATGCTTCAGATCCAGGTGCAGAATGAAACATAACTGGCCTATCAACCGGAGCATCCTTAGATCTATCAACTAAATCATTACCCATAAAAAACCCAGTCAAAATGACTTTATAAAAATTATTATCTTATTTGACGTGCTTTTTAATTATTTCCATCGCCTCTTTGCCAGAAATCTTTCCTTTAAATTCCTGCATAACTAAACCCATATAAGCATTAGCATTTAGTCCTGGCTTTTCCTTAATTATATTCATTATCTTTTCTTCCATTTCCCCCAACTCAGATTTCTCAAACTTAATTGCTTCTTGTAAAGATTTTCCTCGTACTATTCGTTCCATAACTTCTCTCACATCCTCTTCACTTATCTTTTTATTTTTTAAAGCATGTAATATATCTAAAAAGTATTCTGCTAATAATCCATAAACTTCCTCAAACCCTTTATTTTCGTGACTTGCAATAGTTTTAGGATACATTCCAATCATTTTGGCAACAAAAAGAGGATGATGATATATCTTTAACAATTCCTTAAACTCTTCAAGTAAACCTTCATTAAGAACTACTTTAATCAGTTCTTCAGTCAAACCTAAACTATGCAGTTCCTTTTCAAACTCTTTCTTTAACTTAGGTAAATTACTTCTTATGTCATCAATTAAAGATTCCTTTATTTTCAAAAGAGGTAGATCTGTCTCAGGATACATTCTCGCCGCGCTGGGAAGCGGTCTAAGAAATTCAGTTTCGCCAGAAGGCAAAGCCTTTCTAACTTCTCGGTCAATTTTCTTCTTCTCTGAGAACAATTTACCTTGTCTTTCTATTTCAGAATTTATAGTCTTAATAATGAGTTGCGGCTCTTGAACTCCTTTTATTTCAATTCGGTTTCCTCCGTACTTTTTAATAGACATATTAACATCCTGCCTTATAGTTCCAATCCCTCTTTTAACTTTACAAGCTCTTAATATTTCTCCAATATACAAAGCAACTTCTTTCGCTTGCTCCGGATTTTTAATATCGGGACTTGTAGCTATCTCAATAAGAGGTATTCCAAGTCTATCTAAACGATAAACAACTTTATCTTTCTCATTTGAGATTATTCTTGCAGCGTCTTCTTCAAGGGCAATTGATTCAATTCCAACTTTCCCATATCCTGTTTCAACATAACCGTCTTGAGCTATCAACACCGTCCTCTGAAATCCTCCAGTATTACTTCCATCAACAACAGTCTTTCTCATAACTTGTGTAACATGCAAAACTCTGCAATTAAGCAAAACAGCAACTTGCAAAGCGATCTTCAAAGCCTCCTCATTTATTTGTTTTGGCGGCTCTTCATCTAACTCAATTAAACAAGTCGTTTCATATCCTTGATAAATGAATTTCTTTCCTAAACTCGCCTGATAAGAAGCTGCAACATCCACCTCTCCACTCTCGCCAGCAACAGCATGTAGTTTTCTTTCAACAGTAAAATCAGGAGCGTCACTTCTCAAAACAGAAGGGCAATTGCAAAACAATTTAGTAGTATCCAACTGCTGATGTATTTCCAGACCACACTTTAAACCAAGCTTTTCATAATCAAATGAGTTTTCCTTTTCAACTGACATGAAAATAGATAAGAAAGAAGATTATTAAATTTGTTGATTACTTTTTTTTATCTGGAAGTTTAACATGGATCTTCCTGTAATCTTCTCTTGATAAAAAATTTGTTAATTCTGAAACAACTTCTTGGGGCATATCCCCCTCCAGACATAATTCCGTTTTTCTCTTAGGATTAAGGTTACTTAAAACTTTTGCGATCAAATCTCTAGAATCCTTATAACCTCTAAATTCAATTCTGTGATTACTAGACTTAGGGCTTGAAGAAAAGTAATATGACTCCAAAAGAGGATTATACCCAAAAAAAACAATTTTCATTTTTTCTCCAAAGATAATCTCTTCAACAAGATTTCTAAATTTAATTTTTGCACATCTTGATCAGCGGAAAATGCAAAACCCTTATTTAAGTATAGTTGTAATGGAATAACTAATATCTCTCTAGAATCCGCACAGCCAAATCTCTTACCCATTGGCTCAACTTCATAATCAGCTAAAACCTCATAACTTGGAGAATTGCAGGTATAATGGAAAAACGCCAATCTTTCGGAATCAAAAATTGGTAAGAAATCCAAACTGTGTGGTGTATGTCTTGGCATTTTATTTCTTCGAGCTAACTTGTTTTCCAGTTTCAACTAATGAATCTCTCAATTTAAGAGCAAGATAATTGAAAAAAGTTGACTGTTCTGGTTTCATCTGACCATTGTTTTCCCTATAACTCTTTTGAGCAGCTTGAATCAAATCCATATATTCACTTCTATCAAAAGGATTAATGATAATTGGGGGTAATCTTGCAAAATCAAGTAATGAATTTTGAGCAAGTCTCGCTAGTCTACCATTTCCATCAGTAAAAGGATGAATTCTAGTAATATGAAAATGTGCATGAATAGCTTTTTCAATTGGATCTTCCAAAGACCGATTTCCTTCAAAAAAATAGTACATTTCACTAGGAATTCTTCCAGGAGAAGGATAAACTAAAGGTTCAGTACTATGATTTACAGTCCTTGCAGTAGCATTTCTATAGCCAATTTCACCACTCTGATAATTGTTAACTAAAGCTGCAGCAACTTTAACGTTGGGTTCTTCGAGTTCTCTTTGACAATTGGGAAAAAGTGCTTCTCTTGCCATTTCTAAGTTTTCCAAAGCAATCTTTTTTGATCTTCCCTTTCCCGCTTTATTACCGTTTGTAAGTTCAATAGCAACTGATTGTTTATCAGCTTCAACTCTTAAATTGTGAAAAACTCTATGTTTCTGAATAAGGTCAAATTGTGAAGAAGCCTCCAAATAAGACAAATCTCTGTAAATCTGATCTTTTATATTCTTACTAACAAAGTTAAGTTTAGCCATAGTAGAAAAACCACTTTTCTCCTTTTAAACCTTACGATTATGTTCCTACTAAGAAGTTACAACTATACTTGGATAACAAACTAGAACTCTCACTCGCCTTCAAACTCAATCCTATCATTAAACTCCCCAGCCATATTTGTCAACATCAACTTTTTAACTTCCCCCCTATTTTTTGCTTTAGCAAGTACATAACCCAATTTAACAAAAGCTGTCTCACTTAACATATCTTCTAAGTAAATCACTCCCGCTTCAAGAGTTTCTCGGGCGTTACTATAAACATAAGGATCAACTCTACCGAATATAGTTTGGCTAGTTCCTACAATAATCATTCCTTTTCCAGTAACTTCTTTTAATTTTTTCAACCAGAAATTTTTCCCGGAGGAAGGCACATGACCTAATCCGGACATTTCTAGCACAATTCCCTTATACCCTTGCTTCTTATAATAATCAAGAATACTAGGATCCTGCCCTGGATAAACTTTAAGCAGAGCAACTTTCTCCTCAAAACTCGAGTCTAACTTAACTTTATTCTTATTTCTTTTTCTAAAACTAGAAATTATCTCTATCTTGTTTTCATTTGGAAATATCTTAGCGTAAGGCTTAGAATTTACAACTTTGAAAGCATCTCTTTTAGAGCTATGTAATTTCCTTACTTTATTTCCAGGCATTGCTAAACAAAATTCATCACTTGAATTAGCGTGTCCTACTAACATAACTTCAGCAATATCTGAAATAGCGGCAAGAGCAGCCGCTTTCAAATTCAAGTTAGCATCTGAAGAAGCTCTATCAATGCTTCTCTGCGAGTAAGTCAATACTACCGGCTTATTCAAATCCTTCAACATAAAACTCAAGGCTGAAGAGGTATAATGCAAAAAGTCAGTTCCGTGAGTTATTATCACGCCCTGTATGTTAGAATCATTCAATAACTCAACGGCACTCTTAGCAATTTTCTGCCAGTCTTTATAATCCATATCTTCGGAAGATTTCATAAAAGGAATTTCTAACCTAGAAACATTAACTTTCTCAAAAAGTTCAGGATAAAACTTGAAGAATTCTTCCGGCTTAGTGAGTGAGTCAACCGCTCCGGTTTTAGGATCTAATCTAGAAGCTATAGTTCCTCCCGTAATAATCATTCCAATGCTCGGCTTGCCTTTAGATGAGGGCTTACTAGCTTCACTAGACTTTTTATCAGAAGCCTTTTTTAATAATTCAACACTTAACACTTCTTTCTTATTTAATCCAATATTATACCCAGAATCCAACTTCAAAAGTAAAACGTTTTTCTCTTCTTCGGGCGACTGAAGCAAAGTGCCCTCATACCCATATTTAGCAAAATTAACTCTAATTCTGTCTCCTGGAGAAACCTTATGATTTGATTCAGACTTCATATTAAAGATAATTTTAAAACATATAAAAAACTATGGATATCATGAAAATAGGCTTAGAAATTCACGGATATATTCCTACAAAAGAAAAACTGTTTTGTGACTGCAAAGCAATTCATGGAGCTAAAGTTTCTAAGCCAAACTCAAATATATGTCCAATTTGCACAGGAACTCCCGGAAGCAAACCTATGCTGCCTAATTCTGAAGCTATAAATAAAATCCTAGAGATAGGTTTGATTTTAGGCTGTAAAATTAACTCAAGTTTCTCTTGGCAAAGAAAACATTATGATTGGCCTGATCTTCCAAAAGGATTCCAAACAACAATTTCAGGAACTTATGCTGTTCCAGTCGGCGAGAAAGGAAGATTTCTAGATATTAATATCAAAGAAGTTCATTTAGAGGAGGATCCAGCCGCTTGGGATCCTGAATCCGGCGAAATAGATTATAACAGATCAGGAATTCCATTAGTTGAGATCGTTACCGAACCTGATTTCAAAACAAGTGAACAAGTTGTAGAATGGATAAAGCAATTGCTATTAACTTTGAATTATATAAAAGCCATAGATAAGGACTTAGGATTAAAGGCAGATGTTAATATTTCTTTTCCTGAAATTAAAGGCGAGCGAGTTGAAATAAAAAACGTAAACTCTTTAGAAAATATTCAAAAAGCAATTGAGTATGAAGAAAACCGTCAGTTAGTAAACGGAGACAAAGCAAAAGAGCAAGAAACTAGAAGATTCGACTCAAAGAAAGGAATTACTGTTAAAATGCGTTCTAAAGAGTCAGGCGCAGACTATAGATTTATTTCAGAGCCAGACCTTCCAACTTTAAAGATAAGTAAGGAAAAAGTAGCCCAATTAGAAAAAACAATTCCAGAAACTCCTCAGACAAAACTTAAGAGAATAATTAAAACATATAAGATAGATCCTAAATCCGGAGAGATTCTAACAAAGAACTTAGAATTAGTAGACTTCTTTGAACAAGTAGTTTCATCAGGAAAAGTCCGAGTCAGTCTAGCCCTTCCTTGGGTAACGGTAGAACTGCTAAGAGTTTTAAATTACAATAAGACAACTTTAGATAAAGTAAAAATATCTCCAGAACATTTTGCAAAACTTCTAAAGTTAGTAGAAGAAAAGAAACTTACAGAATTAAAAGCTAAAGAAATTCTAAACAAGTTCGTTCCCCACTCGTTTGATCCTGAAAAAATAAGTGGCGACCAATCAGTTATTTCTGGAAGCAATGAAATAACAACTTTAGCAAAGAGAGTTATAAAAGAAAACCCAAAAGCAGTTGAAGATTACAAGTCAGGAAAGCTAGAAACAATCAACTTCTTAATAGGACAGTTAATGAAACTCAGCAACAAGCGAGCAGATTATAAAACTGCAAAAACGGTGTTGGAGAGGTTGTTGAGATGAACCTAGAAGAATTCTAAGAAAAAAGAAACAACGAAAATCTTTAAAAAGTGTTAGTAGAATAAGATTTAATGAATCTTTTAGAAATAGTTAAATCATTGGAAGGCAAATCTGATAGTGAAAGAAAAACAGTAATTCTTGATCATCTTAAAGTTTTAGACTTAGTTGCAGAATTACAGAAATATTCAATTCCATTGTGGGGAGAAGATTATCACGGTGAAAATATAATTGTTAAATCTGGTAAGAAATATGAGATAGGAATTGGAAGCCATTATGATGCCGTTCCCTTAAGTCCTGGCGCCAATGATAATGCTTCTGCTGTTTCTGTCACACTTGATTTATTAAAAAGATTCAAAGAAAGGCCATTGAAAAATATTGGTATAAGAGCATTCTTTTTTGATGATGAAGAAGAAGGACTTGTAGGCTCTAAAGCATATATAAAAAGTCAAGGTCTAAATGGATTAATAGGCTTATACAATATGGAGATAGTTGGAAGGGGTGATAAAATTGCAATATGGGGAGATGAGGAAATATATAATGGAAAGTTGTTAACTGCATTTAAAGAGGTAGCAGAAAGTAACAATACACCCTATTTTTTATTCCCTCAAATAGGTGAATTGTTATCAAATACTGGAGACCATAGAAGTTTTAATGAAGCTGGTCTAAAAGAAGCATTTTGTATAACTACTATAAGTAGAGAAGATTTGGAAGTAGCATTAAAATATCTAGCCCCCCTAAAAACAGACCCAAGTATAGCCAAAAAGGTTTACAGTGAAGCTCCTTTATTCAGACACTATCACAAACCTACAGATAATTCCAAAGAACTAAATGAACGTACACTTCAACTTGTCTCAAATTTGATTTACAAATCAATAATGAAAATTGATTCTACTTTCTCAACTAATTAACAAAATGAGTCTAGTAGGATTCGAACCCACATCAAAAATAGAAACGAGTCTGCTAGGATTCGAACCTAGATCAACGGGGTTTTTCGATCACTCTTGAAGACATCCTTAAGGGAGATGTCATAAGAAGAACCGTTAGGTTCTTTTTATCTCCGAAACCCATTATTCTATCCATTGAACTACAGACCCACACTAACACGAAATCTCGCATCTTTTAAAAGTTACCTTTTTCAAAAACAAGGTTTTTATATGCTCACTTCTTACAATAAATATGCCTTTGGAAAAACACCACAAAATAATGATCGGAAGTTTTACAACTTTAGTAGTGGTTTACATGATAACTACAGGGGTTCTGCTTTACCTATTATTCATAAAAATAGATTTAAATGAAAGGGTTATGGAACAAAACCAGCTTGATACTCAAGCCAAAATAAATGAAATAACAGATAGCATTTTAGACATTAATTCTGAGATTAACTCATTAGATGTGCAGGTAGAACAGAGCATAGGTTCGTTAAATAGTGAATTAAATGAATTAAAGGCAACCGCAAGCTCAGACTTCTCAGGAGTTATTGAGGGAGTGATAGACTCAGTAGTTACTGTAAAAACCGATATAAGTCAAGGAACAGGATTTATTGTTACTGATGATGGATATATTGTAACAAACGCCCATGTTATTTCTGGCTCAAAGGAGATAAGAGTTGTTACTGCAAACCAAAAAGTAATTGGAGCCTCATTAATAGGCTACAATTCAGGTTTGGACGTTGCTGTCCTTAAAATTTCTGGAAGTTACAATGCGGTTTCACTTGGAGACTCGGATGAAATTCAAGTTGGTGAAAAAGTAATAGCTATAGGAAATCCACTAGGATTACAATTTTCAGTTTCAGAAGGAATTATCTCTGCTATTCATCGTACCGGATCAAATGGCCTAGATGCCTACATACAAACAGATGCTGCATTAAATCCGGGAAATTCCGGAGGCCCTTTAATAAACAAAAAGGGGGAAGTTATAGGAATGAATAACTTTAAAATAGGTGACAGCGAAAACTTAGGTTTTGCATTAGAATCAAATTATATAGAAGAAGTTGTAGATGAGGTTATAAATAATTAAGATGAAAAAGGAAGATAATAAAGGGATTACAATAAAGAAGGAAGAAAACCTATCGGATTGGTATTCTGAAGTTGTTCAAAAAGCAGAATTAGCCGACTACGCGCCTGTAAGTGGATTTATGATTATTCGTCCTAACGCTTACTCGATATGGGAAAAAATACAGGAAGAATTTAACAAGGTAATTGAAAAAGAAGGGGTGAAAAATGCATACTTTCCACTATTGATTCCAGAAGCATTCTTCAAAAAAGAGGCCGAGCATGCGGAGGGATTTTCTCCAGAGTTAGCATATCTAGAACAGAAAGACGAGGGAAAGAGACTTGCAATACGCCCTACAAGTGAAACAATAATGTACGATTCTTATTCGAAATGGATTAGATCTTGGAGAGATCTGCCTTTAAAGATAAATCAATGGTGCAATATAGTCCGTTGGGAAGTCAAGCAAACTAAGCCTTTTCTAAGAACTCGGGAATTCCTGTGGCATGAAGGACACAATGTCTTTGCATCGGAAGAAGAAGCTGATGCAGATATGAAAAAAATGATAAATGAATACAAAAGTTTAGTAGAAAACTTGCTAGCAATACCCGTTATTCTCGGTCAAAAGTCTCAAAAAGAAAAATTCCCAGGAGCTAAGACTACAATGACAATTGAATCGCTAATGCCTGATGGAAAAGCAATACAGATGGGAACAAGCCACAATTTAGGTCAAAATTTTGCAAAAGCCTTTAACGTTAAATTCAAAGACAAAAATGAAAAGCAGAGTTACGCCTGGCAAACTTCGTGGGGATTCTCCACAAGATTAATAGGTGCTATAATAATGGTACACGGAGATGATAAGGGTTTCGTTCTCCCCCCAAGAGTTGCAAAAAACAAGTTAGTAATAATTCCCATATTATTTGATAAAACAAAATCTCAAACACTTAAAAAAGCTGATGAAATAAACAGAAAACTATCGCATTTTGGATCATTCGTTGATGATAGAACTGAAGTGTCGGCAGGCTGGAAATATCATGAGTGGGAATTAAAAGGCATTCCATTAAGACTTGAGATTGGACCTAAAGACATGGAAAAGAAAGAAGTGGTTATAGTCAGAAGAGACACTTCAGAAAAGATGATTGTAAAGGAAAAGGATATAGTGAAAAAAATTCCAGAAATTCTGGAGGACATTCAAAATAATTTGTTCAAAAAAGCAAAAAAATACTTAAACGGAAATATTGATGAGGCCTCTTCAATGGCAGAATTAAAAAAGAAGATAAAAGAGGGAAAAATAGTAAAGATATATATGACTGACGGCAAAGACAAAAAAGGTGTTTTCATAGAGGATTATATCAAAGAAGAGTGTGGCGGAGCAACATCAAGAATTGTTGTACAAGCACCAGGCAAGAAGGAAGGACGTTGTATTTCTACAGGCCAAAAAACAAACACAATCGCTTATTTCGCTAAGAATTATTAAGCAGACCATTATTCAAGTTACCCCTCAATTTCATGATTATAAGGAATAAGATGTTTCATTCCAAGATTGAGTAAATATTTTGTGCCAACTAGTGCTGAACAAAAGGCTGCGCCTTTCAAAAAATCAGAATTACTTGGAGAAAAAACCTGATAGGCAGCAATGCTGCTATAAAAACAAGCATTCCATGTCGCAAAATGTCTAAGTGTTTGTAAAGGGTGAACTTCTGGTTTTTCATATTCTTTAAGCTTATCAAAATCCTTTCCATTACCATTTACTTTATGGTCTGCCTTCTGCAATATTTTTTTGCTAATAAAATAAGTTGCCATTAAATATGTAAGAAAAGCAGGGATTAGATATCTGTTAAACTGCCAATTGTCTTTATTATCTAACGTTTTCTTTGCGTTCAAACTCGCCCGCAATTCTTGGTAAAGCATAACAGGGGGCATTAGTCTTCCAAGACTATAAAACCAGTCAGTGTCAAATCTACTAAAGTCCTTATGATGACCTATTTCATGTGCAGCAATACTTTCAATATTACTATAAACAACAGCTGTTCTGGTCAAGGGATTATAATAATCCCCTCTACCAAGTTCAGAAAGCAACTCATGTTTTATTGTTGTCAAGGATCCGACAGAAGCCCTAAAAATAAATGGATTCCTTTCTCTTAAATTTTCATGAAACATCATCCTATACCAGTCATAGAACGCTTCATTATGATTCACTCTAACAGTAATATCTTTTATTACCTCATCATTTTCTAACATTGATAAAACGCTCCTAGCTCTCTTTTCATCCATACCCCAACTAGCATTCCAATCCCAAAAAAATAACTTTTGGGGTAAAGACAGTACATGTCCGATCATTCTTGAAGGTAGCCAATCATCATCTTTGATTAAAGTATATCTTCCAGTTTTTATATAAAAATCCTCCGAAAAATCTATATCATCAGTCTCAACTATTTTTCTAAGATCCTGATTTTTCTTTTCTGGACTTAGATTGGAAAGTTTATTATTTTCTTCCTTCTTTTTTCGATAATGAAATCTAAAGGAAGTGTCTAAAACTTCAATCTCTTTAGGAAGAGTATAATCTTTATTTTCGGCAAGTTGATTATAATTTGGAGAACTAAATCCATACCATAATGTCAAAAATGCCGCTAATGCAAGCAATCTAGATTTACTCATAAAAGAGGCATTTAGTGTCTATTTTTAAACATTGTTATTCCCCAGAAAAATTTGCCGTAAAGGCTACTAACAAATAGGGGGGTTAACCAACCTGGCAAATCACTAATTTCTCTCTTTGATTACAAAGATGTGATTTAGCTCATCTTC
>Ga0209542_10005685_pt1 | contig 24727 bp, 33 predicted proteins | sample RifCSPhighO2_01_FD_184028 | JGI IMG/M metagenome (GOLD analysis project Ga0209542, IMG submission 184028) | Soil microbial communities from Rifle, Colorado - Rifle CSP2_plank highO2_0.1 (SPAdes) (version 2) | ecosystem: Environmental > Terrestrial > Deep subsurface > Rock core/Sediment ...
CCATTGTGGAATATTCTCGACTGCGGCCTCCCGTAGGAGTATGGGCCGTGTCTCAGTCCCATCGTTGGGGAACGCGCTCTCACGCCCCCTACCCGTCATAGCCTTGGTGAGCCATTACCTCACCAACTAGCTGATAGGCCGCAGGCCCTTCCCTCAGCGCATTGCTGCTTTACCCTTGCGGGACCATCAGGCATTAGCCAACCTTTCGGCTGGTTATTCCTGTCTAAGGGGGAGGTACCTACGTGTTATGAACTCGTTTGCCGCTGATCCCTCGGTCTTGCGACCTCGGGACCCGCACGACTTGCATGCCTTATCCACGCCGCCAGCGTTCATCCTGAGCCAGGATCAAACTCTCTGGCTAAAAGAATAGAATCGGAACAACTTTAAAGAATCAATTAACTTTTCTATTTAGTTGTCAACGTGCGGTCTTTGCTTCCATCTTCCGCAAAACAACTCCCGAAGACATTCAAATAATGAATCCCTTCGGGAGTAGTCTTTCTGAATTATGTATCAGCTAACTACATACTCTTCTACTTGTATAGTACTCGCCATAAAACCCTTGTCAAGGATGTTGAGCCAGCGGTCGGATTTGGACCGACGACCTTCACTTTACAAAAGTGTTGCTCTACCACTGAGCTACGCTGGCAAGCTACGACTTGCGCTTCAGCTCTTTCCAATACCCCTCAGTGAATTTCTTGCTTTCTTCCTGGGATTTTTTCCGCAGACCCACCAGCAGATCATTCGCTTTTTGTTCCAAACGCAGAGCCAAGATACGAACCTTGGAAAGGAAGGCCTGCAGGAATATTTCAGGGGAAGAAAACCATTTGAACACTTTTGAATCTCCAACTCCGTTCTTCAATGTGCTCATCAACGATTCATCGGTCTTCACGGGAACATTCAAAAGCAAAGGAACTTTGCGCCCTATCAGGTATACAATACCTCCAAGGCTTGAAACTAATGTCATTATCGCAATGGTGTTTGCCATACGTGTTAGATCTCGAAACGACTAAACCTCTTTACTATAATATTCTCGCCCAGTTTTGCAATAGTTTCGGTGATCACGTCTTTCATGGTCTTTGAGGGGTCTCGTATGTAGGGCTGCTTTAGCAATTCTTCTGTGGTTTCGGGATTCATGGAAGCCACCTGCAAAGCAAGCTCGTGACACAGACTCTTGAAATCCGCCGAGCGCGCCACAAAGTCTGTTTCGCATCGCACGTCAAGCAGGGCACCCACTCTTCCTGTGGGATGGAGGTACGTCTCGATCAAGCCTTCGCCTGCTTCCCTCGCTTGCTTTTTTTGAGCTATTTGCACTCCCCTGTCTCGGAGAAGTTTCCGGGCCTTTTCCAAATCGCCCTTTGCTTCTTCCAAGGCTTTCTTGCAGTCTGAAATAGGGAGGTTGGTTTCTTGCCGCAGCTGTTTAATTTGTTCCAGTGGTATCATGTGGTTTTGCGTTCTTGATCCTCTCCCTGAGTTTCTCCAGCATGTAGTGCATGGAGCTCACCGCGTCGTCATTCGCGGGAATCACGTAGTCAATGGGCGTGGGATCGATATTGGTGTCGCAAATGGCGACAACTTTTATCTCTTTCTTCACCGCCTCTCTCAGCGCCAAGTTGTTCTCGTCGAGATCACAGATAAAAATAGCATCTGGGAGACGGGGGAGATTTCGAACTCCGCCATATTTCTTTTCCAATTCCTGGATCTCTTTATTGAACTGCGCTTGTTCCTTTTTTGTGTACTTTTCCAATTCCCCTGTCTTTTTCTTTTCCTCAAGCTCCTTCATATATGTAACCCGTTTCTGAATGGTTTCAAAGTTCGTCAACGTGCCCCCGATCCACCGTTCTGTCACAAAAGGAATATCGCACTCTGCAGCCACGTTCTTCACCAACTCCCGTATTTGCACTTTAGTGCCAACGAGAAGCAATGTCTTTCCTTCCTTCACAATGCTCTCGACGAACACCAAAGCTGCCTCGAGCTTTTCTTTGGTTTTATCAAGATTGAAGATGTGCACCGTGTTGCGGATGCCCGCAATGTAGGGCTTCATCTTGGGATGGGTCTTTGAAGTTTTGTGCCCGAACTGAAGCCCGGCCTTTGTCATTTCATCAATGACCGGGTCGGTTTTTACTTCTGGTTCTTTTATTTCAACTGCCATACGCCACTCTTTTTACCATACCAAGCAAAAAGAATCAAGTACTATTCTATTCCAAAAAGAAAAAGCCCTTGGCTCGCGATTGCGCAAGTCAAGGGCACTTGAAGAACAGCCGGCTACCAGCGTACCATCTGTATGGATTCGTAACTGGGGCGCGGGCGTGCATCTGCCAGCCATCTTCGCTCCTGGCTTGTATGAAAGACACTACGCGGAGCACGCCACTCGCATCAGGGACGTAGCAGATATTTGCCTTTCCAGCCTGATGTAGAACTCCTTGCCCCCTGCGCAGTTGCAACACCATGAGCGCGTATACCTGGGTAAGCGTGATCCCGGCCGCGTCGCCAAGTCCCTCAAGAACTGAACCGTCTGCTGCGTGCGCGCCAAGATCTGCGAACTGAAGCATCGTCCATGGAGCCGGGGGCTCAACTTTTCCAAAGAACCACCGGTAAAAGTCGAAGCTGAAACCCTCAATCCTGAATGGCGCTGCTCCGAATTTTTCTCGAACCACAAACGGCTCAGTGGTTGCAGGAATTGCAACTCTACGAGTATCAATCAGGACCAGGCTGCGGCCGCGAACATCCATTGTAGTCATTAGAAATCCTCCCCTATGAGCTATTGCTAACTGTTATATATCACATTTTATACTTCTGTCAATATGCGCGCTTACCTTGGCTGAATATTGCTTCCAAAAACATCTTGTGGTATAGTCAAAGCGATGAAAAAAGAAATACACCCAGCATACTTCCCCAAGGCAAAGGTGGTGTGCTCGTGCGGAAACACGTTCACCGTGGGAGCAACCCTTGAACTCATTGAAACAGAGGTGTGTTCTTCGTGCCATCCTTTTTACACCAAAAAGGAAAGATTGACTGACCAGATGGGGCAGATCCAGAAGTTCAAAGCGCGGCTGCAAAAAGCGAAGAAAAAAGCGTGATCGATCTTGCGCCCATTAAAGCAGAATACCAAAAACTCCTTGAAGAGCTCACCAATCCTGAGTTGATTTCCCAATGGGAGAAGTTCCAGGAGATATCAAAAAGAAGAGCGTTCCTTGAAAAAATACTCAAGAAAGCTGAAGAATTAGACGAACTCAAGAACAAAATAGAGGAGAACAAAGAGATACTCAACGCGCAGGAAGATTCCGAGCTTTCCAGCCTTGCGCAAGAAGAATCCTTGACGCTTGAAAACCAAAAAAAGCGTCTGGAGAAAGAAACAGAAGAACTGCTCTTGAAACAGGAAGAAAACCTGCCTGCCGCCCTGGTTGTTGAGATACGGCCAGGAACCGGAGGCGAGGAAGCAAGCCTCTTTGCTAAAGACCTAATGGAGATGTACCAGAAGTTCGGCCAGGCAAAAGACTGGAAAGAAACGATCCTCGACCTTGCGCTCACGGACCTTGGAGGAGTGAAGTCTGCTTCCATTCTCTTTGAAGGAGAAGACGCGTTCGAAAAGCTTCAATATGAAGGCGGGGTCCACAGGGTTCAAAGAATCCCCACAACAGAAAAAGCCGGGAGAGTGCATACCTCAACAGCATCAGTGGCAATTCTTCCAAAACCCACGGGTTCCCAGTTCCAGATAAATCCTGCTGACGTAGATGTTGAGTTCTACAACTCCTCTGGTCCTGGAGGCCAGAACGTGAACAAGAGGAAAACCGCGGTGCGCCTCACCCACAAACCCACGGGGCTCGTGGTTACTTCCCAGGGCTCGCGAGGCCAACAGCAAAACAGAGATTCCGCAATGGCTCTTCTTTCCGCGCGCCTGTTCGAACAAAAACAATCTTCAGAAGAACAAGCGCTCGCGGGAAAGCGGAAAGAGCAAATTGGTTGGGCAAAGCGGGCAGAGAAAATACGGACCTACAACTTCCCTCAGGATAGGCTAACAGACCACCGCATTGAAAAAAGCTGGCACGGCCTGGAAAAAATCCTAACAGGAGGTTTAGACCCTGTAGTAGACGCGCTCCTGGAATACCAGAAATCTCAAACAAAAGAGCCCGCCTGAAGGCGGAGCTCTTTTTTTTATTGAGTGAATGTGAGAGAACCGTTGCTCGCCAGAGCCTTGATGTCCTCTTCGTACCCTGCTGCTATTCTCATAACCGAGTCGCCATAAAAGCGATAGCGGATGTTCGTGCTTCCAGAGAAATAGATCATGGCTGCTTTCCATTCCGCGTTGTAGGTCTGGGCCGTGGCCCCGTAGTCTGAAAGGTACAAGGCTGCCGCGTAGAACGCGTCCCTGATATTCCACGGATCAGCCGGCCTTCCCAATAAAGAAGCTAATCTATCCCGGTAGCGTATCCAGGTAGAAGGAATGAACTGAGCAGGGCCCATTGCTCCTCCATACCCCCCAACGCTTGGAATGGGGCACGATACTGCCGTGCTGAAGGAATCGCGTCCAAGTTCTTGGGTTATTTGCAAGAACGGCTGCACGTCTCGCGTTGGCTTCATCACTTTTCTCACGAATGCTCCGGTTGAGGAACGAACTCCATCGCCTGTTTTTGCGTCTTTTAAAAAGCACTGTCCCACGTTTTTTCCCAGGCTTGACTCTTGCGTCAGTACCGCGAGCAACAAAGCGGGCCTCACCCCGGTTTGCGCAGAAACAGAGCTGGCAATTTCCAAAGCTTCCCCGAATGTGGGAGCCTGGGGAACGCCTATCAATTCAAAGATCCGTGTCCGTATCTCCTGTGCTTTCTTTTTCCGATCGCTCAAAAGCTTCTGGTATTCTGATTCTTTCCCTTTCGTGACGCTCAGAAGTTTTTCTGTCTGAGCCTTATTGCTCTGACTTTCCTGTTTCTGTAAAACCTGGATCTTCTGGTAGTGTTCCTCTTCCTGCTTCTCAGATTCCAGGTTCTCTTTCTGCACCCCAAGGTATGACTGAAGTTCGGTCAGGCTTTTCAATAGGTCTTTATTCTTCTGGTGAAGCACCTCCAAAGAGAGTACGTTGGAAAAAAACTCGGAAAGCGTGGGTCCCGAAAGAACAATTTCGGGAAAGGTCTTCGCGTCTTCCTGCGCTATGTTGCGCAGGATCTGGGCCAACTGCTCTTTTTTTGTTCCAACGTCCTCGGTGGTTTTTACAATAGACTCTTCCGTGTCTACGATCTGAGATTTCAGATCCCGAACGAGCCTCGAGCTTTTCTGTATTTCCAAGTCGAGTTTCTTGATCTTGTTCTTGAGAATAGAGATCTGGTTCTCGAACGTCTTTTTCTCTTGCTGTGTCTTGGTGATGTCGCCTTCAATGGAGTCGATCTCCGCTTCCAGCTTCTGCAGCTCTTGCTCAAGCTGCGCTCGTTCCTCTGAAGCAGTCTGCCCAAACACAAAAAATCCCGGCAGAACCAAGGAAAGAATGAGAAACGCGCTCCCAATTGTTTTTACTATGGTACTATTCATTTCGTTTTTGTTTCCTGTTTACCCGTCGAAGCCTTGGCGGAGGCGGGTTTTGGGGACTGGCCTGGAGCAGCTTCTTTTGCCCCTGCTCCTGGTTCTGCCTCCTCCTCCTCTTCTTTCCTTTCTTTCTCGATAAGTTCCACATCTGCAACCTTTTCTTCGAGAGACTTAGCCAATTCTTCTTCTACTTTCGCAGGAGGAACCACCTGAGCCACAATATCTTCACTGTTTCCCAGAATCTCAAAGTTACCCTCGCCTGTCAAGGCTTTTCTGAGAATCTTGTCTTCAAATGTCGCGAGCCCCTCCACGTTCACCACGATCTCATGAGGCAAATCCTTGGGTAATGCGCGGACTTCCACTGTTTGGATGTTTTTCAAGAGCGTGCCAGCCAAGTCACGCACGGCAACGGGAATACCTTCAAACACCAAAGGCACGGCAAGGGTGATCGGTTTATCCAAAGGAGGCTGGTACAGATCAGCGTGCAAAATGTTCGAAGAAACAGGGTCGCGCTGGATGTCGTGAATAAGGACAGAGAGGTTCTGGGAGTCCAGGCTGAGCGAAACCAGCGTGCTTTCCCCTGCGCTCGCGAACACCTTTTCGAATTCTTTCTTTTCCAAAACCAAAGAAACAGTGTCTCGGCCTGGGCCGTACAGCACTGCCGGGATCTTGCCCTGCTCGCGCAGAGAATCCATCCCTTTTTTCATTTCTTTTCTTGCTTTTGCTTTCAGTTCCACCATAGGGTTATATCAAAAATCCTGCTAATAGTATCGCAATGATATTCACTACTTTAATGAGCGGATTAATGGCAGGCCCCGCGGTATCTTTATATGGATCTCCCACCGTGTCTCCGGTGACTGCTGCTTTGTGCGCGTCTGAACCCTTTCCTCCAAGGTTTCCTGCCTCAATGTATTTTTTGGCATTGTCCCACGCTCCTCCTCCTGAGGTCATGGAAATGGCCACAAAGAGCCCGGTGACAATGGTCCCTATCAAAAACCCTCCAAGGGCTTCTGGGCCCAAAAACAACCCTACCACAATTGGCAGCACCACTACAAGTAGTGTGGGAAAAATCATTTCCTTGAGAGCAGCCTTGGTCACTATGTCAACCGCAGAAGCATAGTTGGGTTTTGCAGTTCTCTCCATTATGCCGGGGATCTCTCTAAACTGCCTTCGCACCTCTTCAACCACAGACCCTGCCGCGTTTCCCACAGCCCTCATTGCCAAAGATCCAAAAAGATACGGCAAGGCTCCTCCCAAAAACAAACCTGCTAGCACATACGGATTTCCCAGTTCAAAACTGAGCCCGGCTCCCGCGCCCTCTGCAAGCTCCTGAGTGTAGGAAAAAAACAACACAAGAGCGGCGAGACCCGCGGAGGCTATGGCATAGGCCTTGGTTACTGCTTTCGTGGTGTTCCCCACCGCGTCTAACGCGTCAGTGGATTCTCTCGCTTCTGGAGAAAGGTTTGCCATTTCCGCTATTCCACCCGCGTTGTCAGTAATAGGTCCAAAAGCGTCGATCGCCACAACAATGCCTGCCAACGAAAGCATCGCGACTGTGGCAAGAGCTACGCCGAACAAGCCCGCCAAACCATACGCGATCAGCGCTCCCGCAACAATAACCACAATGGGAGCTGCGGTAGACTCCATGCCCATCGCGAGCCCCATGATGACATTGGTGCCCGAACCTGTCTGAGAGGCTTTTGCAATAGTGCGCACCGGCCTAAAATTCTTTGACGTGTAGTACTCGGTTATCACTACCATGAGAAGGGTCACCACAACTCCAACAGCCATAGAAAAGAACCAGGGAGATACAAATTCTTCAAACCCTTGCTGCTTTAAAAGATAAAAGAATCCTGCAAGCGAGAGCGCCGCGCTCGCTATCAACCCTTGGTACATGGCTTTCATGATCCCTTTTCCCATGAGCTTTACCGCAAAACTCCCTATAATAGAAGCAATCACCGCGACTCCTCCCATAAGAAGAGGAAGCGAAACAACGCTCGGAAGCGCAGGAAAGAGCAAGGCAGCAAGGAACATCGCGGCAACCATGGTCACCGCATAGGTTTCAAACAGGTCAGCAGCCATACCCGCGTCATCCCCCACATTGTCACCCACGTTGTCTGCGATGACAGCGGGGTTGCGAAGGTCATCTTCGGGAATACCTGCTTCAACTTTTCCCACAATATCTGCTCCCACGTCTGCTGCTTTGGTGTAAATGCCGCCTCCCAATCTCGCGAATACGGAGATCAAAGAACCTCCGAACCCCAAACCAACCAAAGCCTGAAGGTCATGGGTCAAAGCGTAGAACCCTGATACCGCGAGCAGCGCCAAACCTACCACAAAGAAACCTGTCACCGCTCCTCCTTTGAACGCAAGGGAAAAAGCTTTTTCAAGCGTGCTCTTTGCGGCTTCTGCAACCCGTATGTTCGCTCGCACCGAAACGATCATTCCCAAGAACCCCGCAAGAGCCGAAGCAACGGCTCCTACCAAAAACCCAAAAGCAATTGAGTTGTTTTCAGGGAATACGAACCAGAGAATGACAAAGATGAGAACGGCAACAACCGCGATCGTGCGATACTGCCTTTTCAAGTAGGCAGAGGCGCCCTCTTGAATGGCTTTGGCGATCTCCTTCATTACAGAGTCTCCTGCTGGAGCGCGCAAAACGAGCGCCGCGAGCAACGAGGCATACCCAATAGATAAAAGAGAAGCAAATAGAGAAAATATTGTCATATATTAGAGGAAACGCGCTACAGCTTCCAAATGCTTGAGGAGAAGAGCCGCATACCCCCATTCGTTGTCGTACCACGATAGCACTTTTACGAGGTCTCCGTCAACAACCCTGGTAAAGTTCAGGTCTACTATAGCTCCATACGGTTCCTTGATAATATCCGAAGAAACCAAAGGTTCTTTGGTTACCTTAAAAATCCCCTTCCACCTGGGAGATTGGCTTGCTTCAGTCAAAATGTCGTTTATCTCTTGCACGCTTGTTGCTCTTTTTGCAAGGAACGTAATGTCTGCAATAGAACCTGCTGCCACAGGAACTCTCAAAGCAATGCCGTCAAACTTCCCTTGCAGCTCTTTGACTACTCTTGTCACAGAAACTGCTGCTCCTGTTGAAGAAGGAACGATGTTCTGGGCTGCCGCTCTCCCCCTTCGAAAATCCTTTCCCCTGGTTGGTCCGTCAACCAGGTTCTGGGTTGCGGTATACCCGTGAACCGTGTTCAAGAGAGCTTTTTGAATGCCTGGGTTCTCTCGCAATACCTCCACAACAGGGCTCGCGGCATTCGTAGTACAGGAACCATTCGAAGAAATGACAATGCGAGAAAGCTCGTCCTCATTCACCCCAACGAGCACGGTCTTCGCGTCTTCGGTGTCTTCATCTGTCGCGGGAGCGGTAATGACTACCCGCTTTGCGCCTGCCTCAAGATGCACCCGTGCCTTTTCATATGACTCAAAAGCTCCTGTTGCCTCAATAGCAATATCTATACCAAGCATTCTCCAGGGAAGTTTTGAAGGGTCCTTCTCTTGGAGGATCTGAACTTCGTGGCCCGCCACCACTAAATGGTTGCTCTTTACTTTTACCTCTGCCTCAAATCTGCCATACACGGTGTCATGCTGCAAAAGGTAGGCTAAGTTCTCAATATCACCCAGATCATTGATGGCCACGATCTGAAATTCGTTCTTCTCGCACAGTTGGCGGAACAAAAGTCTTCCAATGCGACCAAAACCATTGATGGCTATTTTCCTCATATTATACAATTGTACCACCGCGAAATAAAAAGAGGAAGACTGGAGAGCCTTCCTTATATACATATATCTTGTCCTACTTCAGAAACCATCGTCGGGGTCGTCGAAATCGTGCCCGAGCGGCCCTCCATCGCAAATCTCGCAATGGTACCCAGGCGTATTACCTTCATGGCACATGCAGTTGCAGTAATGTTCGAGTTTAGACTTCCCGCAATTCGCTACTTTGCAGGGCACGCTAAAAATGTGACTGAGTTTAGGACATCTTTTCCCATGCGGGCAACGCCACAGGGCAAAAGCAACTTGTATATCGTGGTCTGCCTCGCTTCGCCCGCACCGTTTCTTTTCGCTAACAGCGGCACAAACTGGGATAACCACCTTTATATCCCTCCGCCAGGTCTTTATCTGACTACAAACTAGGATATCGCCGCATGGATGTCAAATCCTTGACTAAGCCAAGGATGAAATAAAAAGAGGAAGGCTGAGGGCCTCCCACCTGCGGGCAAAAGCCCGCTAGTCTTCGTACTCTGTGCCGCACACAGAACATCGAAGAATGTGCATAATGAACCTTCTCTGCTTCGTTCTGCCGGTGTAGTAAAGAACACCTTTGCATCTCTTCCGAGGACACTTCACTGGGACGATGTGCGTCACTCCATACCTCCTTTAACGGATCGCGTCGGGGATGGAATCGATGATATCGGTGGCGATCAAGGATTCGCCGAATTTCTTCGCGGCGAGCTCTCCTGCTCTTCCGTTGATGTATGCCGCTCCTGCTGCTGCTTGCAAAGGAGAAATTCCTCTTGCCAACAAAGCTCCCGCAATTCCTGCTGTCGTATCCCCTGCTCCTCCAATGCTCAGGTACGAGCTGCCTGTTTCATTCAACAGCACATCTGTGCCATTTGAGATAATGTCTGTTTTTGCTTTCGCAAGAATGGTTGTTCCAAGATTTGCTGCCGCGCTCATCACTTCTTTAATGCGCTCTTCATCTTCAAGCTGTCTCAAGTCTCGCGCTCCCAACAGCTGCAGCTCATAGGTGTTCGGGGTAATAAGAAAAGGCTTGCCTTTCAAAACATCCGGTTTCTTCGCAACCGCGTGAATGGCGTCTGCGTCAATAACAACAGGGATATTCACATTCGAAAGGTATTCTACAATAGCGTTTTGAGTTTCTTCTGACCGGCCCAGCCCTCCTCCAATAACCACAGAAACCTTTCCGTGAGACACGTCTTTTGCCCCTTCGGTCATTGCAATAAGAGCTGCAAGGTTATTCAAGGTAAGGTGCGTTCCCTCTAAAGGAAACGCTGCCAATACGGGAGTAAAAGAAGCAATGATGTCTGCCGCTCTTTTGGGAGCGATCAAGCGAACCATATCAACTCCGGCGCGGAATCCTGCTAAGGAAACCAAGGCAGGAGAACCAGTGTAAAAATCACCTCCTCCTATTACCAGCATGAGGCCAAAATCATACTTCTTCACTTCAGGAGGCCTCGCAGGATACAACTCTTTGAGAATGTCTTTGGTTACTTTTGTCATATCAGCTTCTCGGTTTTTAATAGTTTTTGAATATCTTTTCCGTATGTTGGATGCAAAAGCGTGGTTCGCACGAATGAATACAACCAACTCTTGATCTCCCCGCATTCCAGCCACTTTCCTTCCAGCTCATAGCCATAGAGTATTTTACCATCTTTTGCCATTTCCCCCAACACCTCGCCCAGCACAACCTCCCCTTTCTTGTTGGGTTTAGCCTTCTTTAAGTAATCAAATACTTCAGGGGTAAGCACTCTCCTCCCCACGGAAACGAGGTTCGAAGGAGCTACTTCAGGGGTTGCAGGTTTCTCTACAAGCTTCTTTACTTTATAAAGCCGGGTTGCTATTTTTTCAGCGCCCACCACTCCGTAGGCAGTCAGCTTCTCTTGCGCAAGCGATACCAAGCCAAGCACGGGCTTTTGCGCGGTTTTGAAAGTCTTTGCGAGCTGCAAGGTAGCCGGAACGTCTGAAACAATCACGTCGTCTGGGTACAGAACAACACAGGGATCCTCTCCAATGTATTTCTTCGCAAGCAGTATCGCGCTCCCGTCTCCCTGAGGTTTTGGCTGCATTACAAAAGAAAATGAAAGGCCCTGACTAAGCTTCTCAATTTTTTTTAATGATTCAAGCAGTTCTTCGCGCTTCTGCTCTTCAAGAGCTTTTTCCAAAAAAGGAGACGGGGCAAAGTATTCACCGATCAGGTCTTTATTTAAAGAGTTGACCACAAAAACAATATGAGTAACTCCCGAGTTCTTGAGTTCTTCCACCGCGTAGTGAATAAGAGGCTTCTCTACTAAAGGCCAGAACTCTTTTGGCAAAACTTTGGAAAGAGGCAAAAACCGTGTTGCCAAACCACCCAAGGGAATGATTGCTTTCAAGATCTCCATAAGCCCATTTATGTCCTTCTAAATCTTAAGAAAGCGGGCGTATCCCATTTCTTCTCCTCTTCCTGAAGTTCTTGGATCTCTTTGTCAACCGCTTCTTTCACTTCCAAGGCGTTCCTCCGAGGTTTTTCTGTCAAAGGGTTTTGGGTATCTTGGGGAGGAAAAGGAATTTTCTTCTGCTTAGCCTTTGTTGGTTTCTTTCTCAAAGGCCTGGCCTTGCTCTTTTGCTTTGGTTTTTGAGAGATCTTTGGGGCAACAACTTTGCTGGGTTTCGCTTGTTCACACCCAATGGCAAAAAGGGTAACCCGCAACTTGTTCCTGAAGCGGGGGTGGGAAGTGATCCCGAAGATGATCTTCGCTCGCGGGTTTTCCTGGAACATGGCTGTACTTATGGTCGCAACTTCCTGCATTTTCAGGTCTTTTGACCCTGCAATATTGAAAAGAATGCGCTCAGCCCCTTTGCTGCCGTATTGGTATAAGCTGTTCTGCAGAGCTTCTCCCAAAGCTGCTTTTGCTCGCTCTTCTCCAGTCGCGCTCGCACTTGAAAGGAATGACAATCTTCCTTTCCCTTGCAGCATTGTTTTAATATCAGCAAAGTCAGTGTTGATGAGCCCCGGGAAGAACAAAGTTTCAAGCAATCCCCCAAGCACTTCTGCCAGTTTCTTGTTCATAGAACCAAAGGCAAACTTCAAAGGGGTATCTTTCCCCACAATACGGAAGATAGAGTCATTCTGAAGAAGGACATACGAATTCAGCAAAGGCTGTACTTTCGCCAAAGCTTCTTCTGCCAGCTGTTTTCTTTTTTCTCCTTCAAAAGAAAAAGGCATGGTGAGTATGCCAATGGTAAGCATTTTTTCCGCATTGCACGCTTCTGCGAACACCGGAAGAGAACCAGAACCCGTTCCTCCTCCCAGGGTTGCTATTAATACGCAAAGATCATATCCCTTGAGCATCTCTCTGATCCTTTCCTTTTCCTGCTCTGCTGCCAACTGCCCGAGCTTTGCGTCCATTCCGCACCCAAGACCTTTGGTGAGTTCTTGGCCAAATGGGAACTTTTTAATATTCCTCGAAACTTGCTTCAGCGCCTGGGTATCGGTGTTGGCCGCTATAAAGTCTGCCTTCTTGAGGAGTTTTGCGATCTCAGAAACAATATTCCCTCCTCCCCCTCCAATGCCGAGGACTTTAATGCGGGTCTTTGCAAGGGTTTCAGCTTGCTTTACCTGAGGAGCCTTCACAACAACTACCCTGTGGACCGGTCGAGAGGTTTTCCTGCCTTTCTTTTTCATTCCTCTATTGTAGAAAGGTGGCTCTTTTTGTCAATCCATTCGATAAACTCAGGACAAGCAAAACAAAACCCGCCTCGGTAAAGAGGGCGGGCTTTGTTTTTATCTCTGGAAGTTGCGGGGGGTGCGTGGACGATTTCTCCAGCACTCTGTGCAGAGCACGCTGCTTCCTTCCCTTGGGTTAAAAGGCAAAGAAGTGATGGCTGCTCCGCAGTTTCCGCATGTCCAGTTCCCCTGTACGGAACGATCAGGTCGTTCCTGTGGATTCATCTCATCCATGAAATGTCAAAAGGAAGAACTTACTACGATATGCTGTACTCGACTACTGTACAAAGAGAGTATACACTGCTTAAACCATTTTGTCAAGGGTAGAAACTGTCAACTCTTGCCCGTGAACAAACGGAGGCGAGCTTCTATATACTGTTCAAGCGCTGAAACCACAGGATTCAAAAGTTTATACGGCGCGACTTCATCCGGGTGTTCCTTCAGAGACTTTTCCAGCTCTATTCTCCACAACTTCCTGAGTTCTGTGTTGATATGCACCATAGATATCCCAGCTTGGATCGCGTTCTTAAAATCTTGGTCAGAAATGCCAGAGCCTCCGTGAAGAACTAAAGGCGCTTTCACCGCGTCACGCAATTCCTTAATCCTCTGTATGTGAAGCTTTGGGTTTGGCGCGTTCTTGAGCATGCCGTGAACATTCCCTACTGCAGGAGCAAACAGATCAACGCCTGTTTTCTCAACGAATTCTTTTGCCTGCTCTACTGTGGGAAGGTCTTTTTCTTCAACCGCCGCGCCTTCGGGAAGGCTCTCAAGCAACGAGGAAGAAGTACCAATATATCCCAGCTCTCCTTCTACAAGAATTTCAGGATGCGTAGACTCCGCGTAGTCAACCGCTTCTTTGGTTTTCGCGATATTCTCCTCAAAAGGCAGGTTTGCCCCGTCAAAAATTATGGAGTCAAAACCAGCATCCACCGCTATTTTGACGCTTTCTAATGAATGGCAGTGGTCTGCGTTCAAAAAAATGGGAAAATCATAGCGTTCTCTCAAGCCCTGTACGAGCCTCGCGATATTGTGCGGATCCACGAACTCGCGCTCCCCTTCTGATACTCCGATAAGAACCGGAGTTCCAAGTTTTCGCGCGGCCTGGAATATGGCGCGCAAAGCAGCAAGGTCTGAGACATTAAAATGGCCGAGGGCGATCTTGTTTTTTCGGGCTTCATGTATTGCTTCTTTTAAAGTAACCATATGCGTATAGTATAACACAAACCCGCCCGCTCTGTTGCGGACGGGATATGTGCCAAAGTCTGACTAAGGCGTGCACGCCTTAGTCAGACTTTCTCATAAGCTGTTCACGTCTGCATCAATACCCTGGAACTCTTTATCAACATCTCCCAAATCAAGGGCTTCCAGGTCTGCGTTAATGGAAGCTGTATTGTCGCTCGGTTCTTGGCTTGAAGGCTGTTGAGCTTGGCTTGGAGCAGAAGACTGCTGAGACCAAAACCAAATTCCAGCAAGAACAAGGACCGCAACACCTACTACAATAAGAATGGTTTTATTCATGGTAATTTGGTTTAGTCTTCAGAAACCTCTGCTTCGTCAACCTTTGGAACTTGGCCCAACGCAACTGCCACGCTCTTCACCGCGTCGCGTGCTGCTTTTATTGTTTCGCGCACTGCGACAAGATCGGTGTGAAGCGCTTGGCGCGCTGTTCCCACGTCAGACCTCAACTTCTCTTCAGTAGTTACCGTGAAGCTGTATGTCTTTCCTGCCTGCGCTTCCACCGCACTTCGGGCTGAAGCTATTGCGCTTTCCGCAGCTGTGATCGCGGTTCTCACAGAAGCAACGTCAAGGCCATTTGCCTCGGCTTTGTCTGCCCTGCTCTCAACGCGATCAAGCACTTCCTGGATCTGGTTCAAGGTCTTGGTAAAGTGGTCTGTCATGCGCTCATTGAGTTCGTTCACGCTGTTGTACACGCGCTCCACGATCTGCTTTTTCTTCTCATCCCGTACTGTCTTGAGCTTATCCTTCAGTTCTACTTTCCTTGCTTCAATCTTGCTCTTCACTTCTTCGCGCTTTGTTTGTACTTTTGCTTTAAGCTCATCTGTTTTTGCTTTGAGCTGCGTTTTTGCTTCCTCACGCTTCGCTTTGAACTGGTCAACTGCTTCTTTGCGCAGCTGTGTTGCTTCTTTGCGAACATTCTGTACCGCGTCCTTTACTATTCCTTGAACGTCTCCCTCAGTGTGCGCGGAAACAGAAACTGCCACTAAAAGCGCGAGTATTACTCCTCCAATAATATGTTTCATATGTGATGGATCTCTTTTTTGAGTACCGACCTTTGAATGGTTAATGTATGTATTCTAAGAAAACAAAGCAGAGCTTGCAAGCCCTGCTCTGAACTTTCGCGCTTCCTTACTTTGCAAGCTGTTTGGGAAGCATGGTGACTGCTACGTACACTCCAGCCAATCCTACCACGATGTATACTATCTTGGTTATGCTCGTCATGTCGCCGAAGATTTTCGCTACCACGTCCATGCCAAGAAGTCCTACCAATCCCCAGTTCAATGCTCCAACAACTACCAATAACAACGCTACGGGTCCGATGAGTTTCATAAAAATGTATGGATGATTGCAATACTAATCTGAGATCCTCGACCTTTAAAGCCAATTCATTCATTATATCAGGTCAAGGAACCTCGTCTACAAACTTATCCACACGCGCTTTACTCCGCCTGGATATTGCGCCTGCGCTGAGTAATTTCGTTTTTTTCTTTGTATTTTTCCATTTCCCTTTTCAAGATGTCCTTGAGCTGGTCGACGGCAGAACGCACGTCATACGCGTTCGCTTCCGCGCGCAGCACGGCTTTGGGCAGTTCTATGGTTGCTTCTGCGTAGAATATGGGGCCTTTCTGATGGTGTTTGGTAGTTCTTGCTATTTCAACAAAAAGATGGGTTTCCCCTTTTTCTTCATAGCGCTTGATGAACTTTGCCAATGACTCCATCTTCTGCTCAATGTACCGCCTTGCTTCAGGCATAAGCTCAAGCTCTGTTTTTTTCAAGTCAATTCGCATAGCGCGCACTACTATTGACGCATCAAACCCCGTAATTATTGCACTCGCACTTCGAGAAGTTCCACCTCAAAAAGCAGGGTTGAGTTGGGAGGGATAACATCTCCTGCTCCCTGTTCTCCGTATGCCAAAGCAGGAGGAATGGTAAGCTTTCTTTTCCCTCCCACTTTCATACCAAGGACTCCCTGATCCCATCCCTGAATAACCTGGCCTGCTCCCAGCACGAACTGCAGAGGAACGCCTCTGTCAAGGGAACTGTCAAACTTCGTTCCACTAAGGAACGTCCCTGTGTAGTGAACGAGCACGGTATTCCCTGCTTTGGCCTCTGTTCCCGTCCCTATTGCTATCTCTTCTATTTTTAAGTCGTTTGTCATAGGGCTCTCTTGTATTTGCTGTTGCTCTTGCGCTTGAGGTAAATTGGCCGATTCTTGTTCAGGAGATTGGCGCAGCACAAACACGTAGAACAAACCTCCCACAAAAATTGCTAACGCGAAACCAAGAATATAAGACTTCATACAGATTTCATTATACACAATCTCTGCTATACTCCGCAACTTCCGCCCCGAGGATCTGAAGGCTGAACCTCTTCAAGAACCTTACTGTACCCGGAAGCGCTTGAGAAATTCTTTCCCAGAATTTCCTTGGAATCGGTTTTATCGAACGCGCTTCCTTTCAGCTCAAGATATTTCGCGATCGTAAGATACGTATCTGGGAACCAGTAGGCGTTTGCCTGGAGCGCCACTTTGTACATTTCTTTTTCAGAAACTCCTTGCGAAGCCATGAGTTCCAAGAGCCCGAGCATTGCCATGCCATGATTGCAATCAGGGAAATACACGGAGTTATCACAACAAGGCCGGTAAATGTTTTGAGACGCGCGCTCCACAAGCTCCTGTTGCGCAAGAGTAAGCACGATGAACTCATGCTTTGAGTAGTGATCCATTGTGTCGCCTTGGGCCAGGGTCCAGCCTCCGGTTGAGGCAAACCTTGAGGCGTCGCCATATTTTTGCATGGGCCCTTCCTCTAACACAGGGTTCTTATTCCCCAATCCCAAAGCCCACAGTAAGTTAAGGAGGATCCCAGAGTTTTCGGCAGTCATGCGAACCTCTTCCGTGTCAGAACCATACAAAAGCTTTTTCATATCCTCAGGAAGTCCGCCCCTCCCTTCGTACAAAGCCTCGAACTTCTGCGGATCAATAACTCCCGCCTCAACCATTTGCGCGCCAAGACTCCCCCACCGTATGGGCAGAACAACTCCCAAAGAAGGCAAGAGTTGTTCTTCAAAAGACATCAGTGAATTGTTGGGGGTAAGCGCGCCCGTGTATGAAAGCCAAAAACCTGCCAATACCACTGCCGCGACCGTCGCATACGTTACCGGAGAAAAGTTCTGTTGTTTTGAAGTTTTGTTTTCCATATCCTAACAGCACTGCTTCATCTTCTCTTCCAAATCCTCGACATTTTTGTTTGTTTCTTTCTGCTCAGGGGCTTTTAAGAAAGCATACGAGAACGCGAGAAGTAATACAAGCATCCCCGCAGACAAGAACCACTGAGTTTGAACGAGCGCATACGCGCCAATGAATCCCGCGGGAATGAATATGGTTTTCCAGAGCAGCGGGGATCTATCTTGCGGCAGCTTCTTCTCGAGCGTGTAGGCAATTCCCACAACCGAAGCTCCCAAGAGCATCGCGAGGATCGTAGGATCGATTGAATACCCCAAGAACCTCGCTCCCAGCATGAGCAGCCATGTTCCAGACACCCCTGCGCATAGAGCGCACACTTTGTAGGGGATCATTCTATTCAGCAGCCAGACAAAACCAGTTATAGCGAGTATTGAGAGAATAACAATTGGTAAGTTCATGGTGTTAGAGGAAAAACACAAGAATTCCCAAGACGATCATGGCAACCCCGCTTCCCAGCTTCATGAACTTCCTTTCTGTTCTTTGCCAAGAGCGCGCTTGATCTACCAAGCTCTGATTAGTCGCAATGAGCAAAATAAGCGCGAGCGGAGCTATGAAAATGAGGTTGTAGAACAACAAGTACCCGAGCCCTGTCACATACGTTGTCGCGTCATGCAGCAATCCAAGCACCATTAAGTACGGCCCTCCTGTGCAGGGAAACTCGCAAAGCCCCACCAACCCTCCCAAGATAAGAGCAAAAAGCAGGGAGCCCTTATTCATGAATTCCGCCATTTTGTGGTGCGCGGCCTGAGGGATCTGAAGCTTAAGCGGGAATTTCGGGAAGAACTCGTTCACAACATTGATCATGCCCAAAGCAACCAGGAGCGAAGCGCCAAGCTTTGCCATGAAATGCGGAGTGTTGAACAGGTGCAGGGCTTGCAAAATACCCAAGCCAATAAGTATGTACACCAGGAATATGCCCGCAATATATGCTCCTCCTATCTTCAGTACATTTGAACGCATCCTCCCAATACTGAAGAGGAACGCAATGGTTAGAAGCAATAGAGAGAACGCGCAGGGATTAATGCTGTCTATCAATGCAGACACTGCTACCAAGGGCAAGAGCCATGATCCTTTGTTGCTCAAACTCCAGAGTACGCTTGTTCCAGAACCGCTGAACCTGAAAAAGAGAAAAACGCCCAAAAGCAGAACGCTCAAAACTATGAGAATGAATAGTTTCTTACTCATGGAGTGACGTTCGCAGAGATCAGAAACTCAAAAGGATCTCCCGCGTTATTCTCTAGAATTATGCTTCTCTGGATCTTCCCAATTCCAGCAGGCCCGTGGGCGGCAGGGTCGAACACAACTTCAACCGAAGCTTGCCCACCCGGCTCAATACTCTTATTCACTTTTGGAACAAAACCATGGCCTGGCATGCCGTACGGGCCGAACTCCTTTCCACCTATTATGAGCGTCGCATTCGTGCACATGCAAGAAGTATACATCTGTCCAATAGTTACCGGCTCTTCACCTGTGTTCTTGAACTGGAACATATGGCTTACGTTTCCTGCCTTCATTGAGATAGTTCCAAAATCAAAGGACTGTTCCAAAGCAGCCAGCATGCCCTTGGAAGCAGGAAGCAAACTTTCCGCGCTCTTTTCCTGGGGTCTAGCAAAAAACACAATGCCCAAAAACAATAGGATCGTACCAACAATCAGAATAACGATATTTTTGTTCATAATAGTTAAGAGAAATAAAAGAAATACCAAAAGCCACGCGACCCATGGCTCGGCAAGTCAGCGCCTAGAGAATGCTGGGGCTGTTCTCGTGAAGAGAAAACCAGCTCAAGAATGCATAGTGGGCGCGAGAAACAAAAGTTTCCAGTCTTTTGATCTGGAAACGCGCCGAACGCGAAACCTCGCTTTTTGGGAACGAAACCAATATGCCTCCTGCCAAAAGCAAGATAATTAAGAAAGCGAGAGAAAATACTTTAAATACGTCAAGATGAAAATTCGCAAACGAGAACAGATCTGTTTGGTCAGGGCACATGGCCCCTTTCACCAAGGAGGCCAAGCATCCCATGAACGCCTGGGAGTTGTCGTGATTAGCCGCGAGAACTCCAAAAAGCGTTATGCCCAAAAAGCTTACAGCAAGCACTATGGTAAAAACAGATCTCATACGCCCTTATTCTACTACGCTATCTCCAACAATTCAAGAAGGCCTTCTGCCTCTTTGATACCGAGAAAATGGACGAGGCCCTTGTCTCGCGCCTGCGAATCTTGGCCTCGGAACATAGGGTGTTTTGGGTACGAAACGGGCTGGCGGCAGATCGGAAAGCGGAGACACGGGAAGGGGCTTTCGAATGAAGCGCTCGATCTCCCGAACTTCTTTTCTCTGGTCTGGGGTTGCGAAAGAAATAGCATGCCCTGCCTGGCCCGCTCTCGCGGTTCTTCCAATGCGGTGCACGTAATCCTCGGCTCTCATGGGAAGATCAAAGTTCACCACAAGCTCAATGCCTTTCACATCAATGCCCCGCGCCATAATGTCGGTTGCCACAAGTACTCGATACTTCCCTACCTTGAACCCCTCGAGCGCGTCTTTTCTCTGCGCGAGGGACCTTTCAGAATGCATTTCAGCAACCGAATGCCCCATATTCCGTATGTCGCGGGCAAGGCGGCGCGCTCCGTATTTTGTTCTTGAGAATACGAGTGTTGAGCCCGTGTATTGGCCCAATATCTTTTCGAGCAGTCGTGGCTTCTCGTCTTTTCCCACAACAAAGATCTCCTGGGTAACCTGTTCTACGGTAGTTCCGGCGGGAGCCACCTCAATGCGTATCGGGAGTTTCATATAGGAAGAAGCTATCCTCATGATGTCTTGGGAAAGGGTGGCTGAAAAAAGCATGGTCTGCCTTTGCTTGGGAACTGCTTCCACTATTCTTTTGATCTGCGGCAAAAATCCCATATCCAGCATGCGGTCTGCTTCGTCGAGCACCAGAATGGTAACTACTCCCAACTGCACGGTTCTTTGTTCCAAATGATCAATGAGCCTGCCAGGAGTTGCTATAACAATATGCGGATCTCTTCTTAAGGCCTGCTTTTGCGGCCACATGGGAGCTCCTCCGATCAGCACCACTGTGCGCAATCCCAAAGGATTCCCTATCTTTCTCAGCTCTTCCTCCACTTGAACTGCCAATTCGCGGGTTGGCAAAAGCACCAGCCCTTTGCCAGAACTGCTGGCTAACCGTTGGATCATCGGAACCCCAAAAGCCAGGGTTTTCCCTGTTCCAGTTTGCGCAATGCCCACAATGTCTTTCCCCTCAACTGTTGCTGGGATAGATTTCTTTTGAATGGGAGTAGGAGTCACGTACCCGAGTTTTTGCAAAACCTCAAGGATCCTTGGGGCAATGCCCAGGCCATAAAATCCCGTGCTCTGTTGTGTGTTCGTATTATTCATTCGATGTATCTGCTTTAATCTTATTCAATATCTTTTTCACTTCTTCAAGGCTATTCCAGTCATGGATAGAAATGGGAAGGGCTTCTATTTGAATCCCCTTGAGCGCTGCTATTTTCTTCTCTAATTCCCGTGAACTCACTGTATCGCTCTTGCTCAAAAATACATATTCGGTTTTTTGAGTAAGTTCCATGTTGTACGCCTCAAGCTCTTTTCTGATCGTTTGGTAATCTTTTACAGGATCTTCTGATTCCGCAGAGATCAAGTGAAAGAGTATTTTCGTGCGTTCAATGTGGCGGAGGAACTTTGTTCCCAAGCCCTTTCCCAGAGAGGCTCCCTCGATCAAGCCGGGGATATCGGCAAGAATAAGCTCATAATACGCCCCCAAACTGGGTTCGAGGGTTGTGAAAGCATAATTCGCAACCTTGCTCTGCGCCCTGGTGAGTTCGTTGAGCAAGCTTGATTTCCCTGCGTTCGGCAAACCTATAATGCCTACGCTGGCAATGAGCTTGAGCTCAAGCCTTAGGGTAACCTGCTCGCCAAGCAAACCTTCTTGAAATTGCCTTGGGGTGGTGTTTGTTGAAGACCGAAAAAGGAAATTTCCCCTTCCCCCAATCCCACCTTTTGCGATTAGAGTTCTTTCCCCTATCTTCAGTACTTCCTGCTTTTCCCCTCTCTCAATATTCAAAATTACTGTTCCTACCGGGACATTCAGCACAAGGTCGTCCCTGCTCGCGCCGTCATTGCACTGGTCTTTTCCAGGTTCGCCGTTCTTTGCCTTGATATCCTTCCGGTACCGAAACTGGCTGAGCGCGTTCAAGTCAGGAACGCCTTCAACATACACGCTGCCGCCCTTGCCTCCGCTTCCTCCGGTTGGCCCCAGAGTTCTTATGTTCTTATTAAAAGCAACGGCTCCTCTGCCGCCGTTGCCAGCCCTCACTTTGATCATTACATCATCAATCAGCATCGCGATGTGAAGAAAGCCAGTCAATAACCCGTTTTCTGTGTTGGGCTATAGACCACATGCCTCCATGGTTAAAAAGCGTAGGATACGTGGTTTGGAACTTCTTTAATATTCCAACAGAAGCGTGAGGAAAACTGGCAGGAATGTTCTGGTTATATGATTCCAAGAACTGCGCGAGTGTTACTTGCTCCTGGCTCGTATCTGCTTCCTCTTTTTTCCATCTTCGTATCATACCTAACGATACCACAAACCAAAGAAAAAATCAACTTCAAATCCTTAACCTGGATTATGACAACTTGCTTCCCAGGTCTACGCTTCCCTTTGCGGGAGTTATAAGAACCCAACCTATGCCTTGCGTATTTTTAAATCCGAGAGTAAGCACTTCTGAAACAAAGTCTGCGACTTTCTTTGGAGGAAAGTTCACCACACAGCATACCAGCATTCCTTCAAGCTCCTCTTTGGTATGCGCGCCTACTGCCTGCACGCTAGAGGTCTTCACCTCGATTTCCGGCCCAAAATCTATCTTCAACTTAAACGCAGGATTCCTGGCTTTTGGAAAATCTTCAACCTCAATCACCCGCCCAACGCGGACGTCTACCTTCTCAAAATCTTCAAAAGTTATTGTCATGCATTTTCTATAATCGTTTCAGGGTCGGTTTTTAGATCTGAATACCTCCACCAGGTTGGCGTGAACTCAAGGAATATTGTGTGTGAACTCTTGTATTTCTCGGCCTCTGGGTGCTTTGCGTAATGAATTTTGTAGATCTCCTCTAGTTTCGCTGGGTCTGATACTATATTCACCATCCCGCGCATTTGAAGCGTTAGAAAGTCTTGTTCATTAAAACCAATCACTACTGCTGCTTTTGCGGCCCCGCCGCCTTCTAAAATTGCCCGGGTTTTTACGGTTGGGTATGTTTGTATGAAAAGTTTTACAGGATCAATCTGCTGCGAATAGTGCAAAGCAGCCGCGTGCGGCGAACCATCAGCAAGAACAACAGAAAGAACGCACACCCGTTCCTTAGTAAGCAGATCAATAGCTATTTGGTTCATGTGTTTTATGGATAACTAGGCGAGGCCTAGTTTTGACTAAGCGAAGCTTAGTTTTATAGAATTCTTGTAAATAAAGGAGAACAGTTCTCCTTCACTATACGCCGCCCGCTCCGTGTGGGCTTTTTCTTTCTTTAAACTTGGCTAAGCCAAGTTTACTCCGATATCCTGCGAGTATGCTGCTTGAACCACAAGGCGATGGCGTCAAGAACAAGCTTCTTTTTAATGATCCGCAAAGCGAATCTCGCGATCACTCCTGTCTCCACGGTAACCCTATACCCATTGTTCTCAAGAAACACCAAAGCCGTGGTCATAGCGGTGCGTTTGTTGCCGTCAACAAATGGATGATTGAAAATAATGGTTCTCGCATACACAGCAGCCTTTTGGAATACCGTTCCATAGAGTTCCTTTCCAAAAACGCTCTGCCTGGGAAAATCCTCCAAGCCCAAAATGGTGCCGTGGTCTCGAATGCCATGGCTCCCTCCTGTTTCATCTATAAGCATTGAGTGAATAAGAAGGATCTGTTCCTTCGTGAGATACCGCACCATTATTTCTTTGCCAAAGATTCCAGGTCTTTGCGATACCGATTGATAAAATCGAGGGTAAGACGCGCGATTCTTTGATCTTCCTTAGAAGTTTCTTTTTCGGGCCCAATCACAATGGTGCGCTTCGCTTCGTTAAAGCGCAGCTTTACGCGATCCCCGATGCGAACGCCAAGTTCTTTCAAAATATCCTTGGGAATGGTAACCGCCGCGGAACTTCCTACTTTTAGAACCTTCTGGGTCATACGAGTATAAACCGTATTATAATCCCATTATAATCTACGGGAACATCCTGTCAATACCCTATATCCTAGACCAGGTCTAGGACATAACTAGGCGAGGCCTAGTTTTGACTAAGCGAAGCTTAGTTTCTAAGTGGCTTATTCCTTGGAGAATTTATTATAAATTAGTGCAACTGCCGCGCCGAGCAACCAAAAAACAGAGGCTTCGAGTATTGTCCCAGAGATAATATGTTGAAAACTTGAGTCAAATCCCGTAACCTCCAAACGGAGCCCGGCGACGAACAAGTTCATCACCCACTCGTACGAATTTGGATTCATCCAAATCCAAACGTGAAAAAATAGGTGAAGAACTACATCAATTACGGCAAACGTATTCGCAAGCGCTATGACATTGAACTTTTTCATATGTGGATAACTAAGCGAAGCTTAGTTTTATAGAATTCTTATTTTTGCTTTGGTGATTCTATGCCTAGATCCTGGCAAATTTTTCTTGCCAGGAAGTTATTTATCTCGTTATGCCGCGGTATTGTGGAAGATCTTTTGGTAAGTGAATTGAAAAAGACGCTGTGCTTTGCGCCTTCGCGTATAAGAATGCAGCGGTTTGCTCGAAGATGCTTGAGAAAATCCTGCCGCTTCATTCTTACAGAGAAACTGACAACGGCTCTCGAATTACCCTCCCTTTTGAAGTTTCTTTTTTATTCAAAAGCCGGTTGGTTTCTAAAATAAGTAAAAGCGCGTCTTTAAGATTTTCCTTTGTTTCTCGAAGTGTCCTTCCTTGGGTATTAACTCCGGGAATTTCTTCTATCCAGCCCAAATACCATTTCCCGTTCTTTTTATATATCGCCGTAAATTGCCTTGACATATTTCCATTATACCCTCTGTGAATCCAAAGTCAATTAAAGGTAGATACCTACTAAAAATCGGCCAACGCTTCCTTAGCGGTTTTGTAGCGGCGGCTATTTTTCTTAGCCATGACAACCTCTTTATCCCACTGCGCGCGGATAGTCGCGGAATTCCTTGTGGGGGTAAAAGGAAGTCCCTTATCGGCCACCACTTGATGCAAGAAAATGCGCACCGCGG
>Ga0209542_10005686_pt1 | contig 24725 bp, 25 predicted proteins | sample RifCSPhighO2_01_FD_184028 | JGI IMG/M metagenome (GOLD analysis project Ga0209542, IMG submission 184028) | Soil microbial communities from Rifle, Colorado - Rifle CSP2_plank highO2_0.1 (SPAdes) (version 2) | ecosystem: Environmental > Terrestrial > Deep subsurface > Rock core/Sediment ...
AAAGGAATATAGAGATGATTTTATTTTAGCTATTAATGCAATAATATTCTTATATTTATTTTTTGGTTTTATTGATTTTTTGTTAGAAAAATATATTCCTTTTATAGATCAAATAATTCTAATTTTATTAACAATAATTTCAATATATCTAGTTAGATTTTTTAAATTAGAATTTAATTTTATTTTTAATTTAAAAAATATATTACTATCTTTGTTATTTGGTTTTTGTTTTGGTTATGTATTTTATATTATTAAAGAACCTGTAAATTTTAGTTTCATATTTACTCCAATATTTATTGCAATCACAGAAGAAAATATGTTTAGATTAATTCTTTTAAAATTAAGTGAAAAATCATTTTCTTTTAAAAAAGCACAAATATTACAATCATTATTGTTTGCTTTGATTCATTTTTTATTTTTAAAAACAATTTTTTCCTATTATAATTATTATTTATTTGTAATTCTTTATTTTATTGCTCTATTTATATTTTCTTTGTTTATGGGCTATTTAGCTAAAAAAGGAAGTATTTTTTATCCAATATTAGCACATTTAATTACTAATTTATTTTTGTATTTTTTTGGTTTATAGAATGCTTATTTTTTTGTGTATAACCTAAATTCTTTATTCCTCCGAGCAAAAATAATTTCTTTGAATAAACTAGAATTTGTAGAACTGTATGGTTTTTTACTGATTTAAGGCTATTAGGTTATTCATAGAAAGAAAGAAGTTTAGTTGAATTTAATAATAATGGAATTGTAATAAAAACGTTTAAATTTAAAAATATTAATGAATTAATAGAAATATTAAGCAATCTTTAAATATTTTTATATGGTAGAATGAATTGTGTTTGAGAAATATGACTTAGAAAGATTATAATATGTTTTAAAGGCTTATACTTTGAAAGAACCCTTGGATATTCAATCTCGATTACCTACGCTTGAAGTAACACATACTTTACATTTTTACAAGGGAGACTCGGCTTGTTTGTATTTATGAGGAATAGAAAATGAAAAAATAATAGGAAGATTAATATTTAAACGAAATTTGTTATTTTTATTAAAAGAATAATTAAGTGATTTAGTTGAATTTTAAAAAATAAGTACAAAAATTATAATTTCTTTAAAATTTAATCTATCAAATCATTCAATAACAGTGATCCAATTAAAACAAATAGAGTGATGTACGTATCAAGAGTATCAAAACATTCAGTATGAAATGGTTTTATAATTATCCAGATAGTCCAAGACATACTAGTTATATATAGTAGAATTTTTAAGGAATTTAATTTCATCTGATTATACCCAAAATTCTTAAAATCAACAAAAATAGTGCAATTATAGCTAAACACCACCCTAAGAATTCATACCATTTCATTTTTCCTCCTTTTTATATGAAGATTAAAGAAGTGCCTCTTTTAAAAATTATCTTAATTTAATATGTAATTCTTTCAATTGAGAATCTGTTACTGGAGAAGGAGCATTTGTCATTAAACAAACCGCATCCTTATTCTTAGGAAAAGCAATAACATCTCTTATTGAATTAGTTTTAGCAAACAACATAGTTAATCTATCCAAACCAAAAGCTATTCCTCCATGTGGTGGAGCACCAAATTTTAATGCATCTAATAAAAAACTAAATTTGATTTTAGCCTCTTCTTCTGATATCCCTAATGACTTAAACACATCTGATTGCATTTCTTGTCCATGGATTCTTATTGAACCACCAGCTATCTCATTACCATTCCAAACTAAGTCATAACCCCTAGATCTAACATTTCCAGGATCAGTGACCATTTTTTTAACTTGGTCTGGATATGGTTGAGTAAATGGATGATGCACTGAAACCCATCTTTGTTCATCCTCTGAATATTCAAACAAAGGAAAATCAACTACCCAAAATAATTCATCTTTATTTTCATCAATTAATTTATATTTTTCAGCCAAATGCTCTCTTAATCTTCCTAAAACCTCATTAACAGTTTTTCTTTTATCTGCAACAAAAAATATTACTCCATTTTTTAATTTTAATTTTTTAACTAGTTCTTTTAACTCTTTTTCTTTAAAATATTTTACAACAGCCCCATCATATTTTTCATCACTAACTTTAATCCATGCCAATCCCATCGCACCATTTCTCATAGCCCAACCAGTTATTTCATCTAAATCCTTTCTAGAAATTTCTTTTTCTAAACTAATTGCCTTAACTAACTCTGATGTTTTAAAGATATTAAAATCACTTTTTTTTACTATCTCATCTACATCAATTAATTCTAAATTAAATCTTAAATCTGGTTTATCTGAACCATATGTTTCTATTGCTTGATGAAAACTTATTCTTTTTAATGGTAATTTTAAATTTTTATTTTTAAATTCTTTAAATAATTCCTTCATTATTCCTTCAACAATATTTTGAATATCTTCTTCTTCAATAAAAGCCATTTCAATATCAATCTGAGTAAATTCTGGTTGTCTATCTGCTCTTAAATCCTCATCTCTAAAACATCTAACAATTTGATAATATCTATCATAACCAGAAATCATTAAAATTTGTTTGAATAATTGCGGTGATTGTGGCAAAGCATAAAAATTTTGAGGATTTACTCTTGAAGGTACTAAATAATCTCTAGCTCCTTCTGGAGTAGATTTAGTTAAACATGGAGTTTCAACATCTATAAAATTATGTTTATCTAGATAGTTTCGAACAATCTGAGTCATTCTATATCTTAACTCTAAGTTTTTTAACATATTTTTTCTTCTTAAATCTAAATATCTATATTTTAATCTTAAATCTTCATTGATTTCTATTCTTTCATCTATTTCAAATGGAGGAACTTCTGATTTATTTAATAGATTTAATTCTTTGACTTCTATTTCTATCTCACCAGTTGAAAGATCTTGGTTTATCATTCCTATTGGTCTAGCTTTCACTTTACCTTTAATTTGAATACAGTATTCTCTTCTTAGAGATTCTGCTAATTTAAAATCTTTAAAATCAGGATTAAAAACTATTTGAGTTAAACCATATCTATCTCTTAGATCTATGAAAATTAATCCGCCGTGATCTCTTCTTGCTTGAACCCAACCTGCTAAGGTAATTTCCTTGTTTATATCGGTTTTCTCTAATTGTCCGCAAGTATGTGTTCTATATTTTGTTTTCATTAAAAAATTGATTTTAACGAAATATATAAAAGTTCCGCTCGAATCTGTTCCAAACAAATATTTATAAACAGCGTATCTTAAAAATAATCAATGGATAAATTCATAAAATATGCTGAAGAACAAGGTTGCGAATTCGTAGAAATTAAAGGGGATAAAATACTATCTAATTCAATTTCTTTAGAAAATAATGAAGTAAAAGAATTAGCAACTAAACAATCAAATTTATTCTCGGTAAGGGTATTGCACCAACACAAACTTGGTTTAGCCTCATCAAATAAATCAGATATTAAATTATTAGTAGACCAAGCAATAGCATGCGCAAAGGTTAATGATCAAGTAATAGATTTAAGTTATATATCTGATTTAAAGGGCGTAGTAACCACAAAATTTAAAATTAATCCAAGAAGTATTGATTTAGAAGAAAAAAAGAAAAAATTATTAAACCTTGCAAAATTAAAAAAAATTCAATCTTTAAATCTCACTTATAGAGACACTTCTAGAGAATATAATTTAATAAATTCTTTTGGATGTGATTTAAAATTTAATGATGTGTCTACAACATTCATTGCAATAGCATTTGCAAAAAAGAACAATCTTATAGAACAAGCGTGGAAAATAGAAAGAAACCACATCGGATATGAATTAATGGAAAAAGCAGAAAATGTAGTTAAAAAGGTAATGACTACAGCAAGTTCTTTACTAGAAGCAAAGCAAGCTAAAGGGGGGAATTTTCCAGTAATCGCAGATCAAAAACTTGGAGGGGTATTTTGTCATGAGGCTGTAGGTCATGCTTGTGAAGCAGACGCGATTCTACAAAAAAATTCAGTATTTCAGAATAAATTAAATAAGATGGTAGCTAATGAAAAACTATCTATTTCAGACAATGGAACAATAATCTCTAATGGTTGGGTTCCATTTGACGACGATGGAAATAGAGGTAGAAAAACACTATTAATAAAAAAAGGAATTTTAACAAATTATCTACATAGCTTAGAAACAGCCTCTATTATGAAAGTTCAACCAACTGGAAATGGTAGGGCTCAAGATCTATCTTCAAGAGTGATTCCTAGAATGACAGCCACTTACATAGAAAATGGTGATTCTAAATTCGAAGAAATGATCCAAGAAGTAAAAAATGGTTATTATTTAAAAAATAGTGCTGGGGGACAAGTAAATCCAACAAACGGAGAATTTTTATTCAACTCTGTATATGGCTACAAAATAGAGGGAGGAGAACTAAAAGAGATGGTCAAGAAAGTATCATTAACAGGAATAATTTTAGATATTTTACCAAAAATTTGTTTGATAGCTAAAGATTTAAAGCTTGGATCAGGTAGTTGTGGCAAATCTGGACAATTAGTTCCAGTAGCAGATGGCTCACCACATATCTTAATTGAAAGTGCAAAAGTAGGTGGAGCTGCATGATTAACGAAATAAAAGCTTATGCAAAATCAAAAGTAGATAGTTATGAAATATTTTTTATAGAGAATAATATTAATAGTTATGATTTTAATAAAGATGGAATAAATTTCACAAATACTAAAAATTCAAGTGCACTAGCGATTAGAGTTTTTTTGAATAATCGAATAGGTCTAGCATCAGTAGATACTCTAAGTAAATACAAAGATTGTGTAGAAACAGCAATAAAAATAGCTAAATTAAATAAAAAAGATGAAAAATTTAAAAGTTTTGCTAAACCATCTGAAAGTTATAAAAAAGTTCAAGTAAATACTAAAGAATTAGACGATTTACAAAAAGAAGATATTCAAAAATTTATTAGAGAAATAATTAAGCAGGATATAGGTATTACAGAGGCAAATTATCTTAAAGGTTCTATAAAAAGAAATATTGTTAATTCAGAGGGGATAGATAAGGAAGATACGAGTTCATTTAATTCACTCTCAATAGAACTAAAAGATTGGGAGAATAGTTTAAGCTTCTCAACAAACAATATTTTTCCAATAAAAATAAAAGAAGTTCAAGAATGGATAGAAAGAACTAAAAATCTTAAAAGAAAGAAAGAAATAAAAAGTTTTAAGGGAGATATTTTATTTAGTGAAGAGGTCTTTGGTGATTTGATATCCGCGCCATTAACGTTTAATCTTTCAGGAGAGAATATTTTCTATAAAAAATCTAAACTTAATCAATTAGATAAAGAGGTCTTTAGTAAAAAGTTAACAATAAGAGATGTACCTTTAGAACCAAATAAAATTAGTACTAGATCCTTTGATAGCGAAGGTATTGCTTGTAAAAATATCAATTTAATAAAGAATGGAGTTACAAAAAATTATCTATTTGATTCCTATTATGGAAATTTATTAAATAAAGAGGGAGGAAATACATTTAGAACAGGAAGTTCATCTCCAATAATAGGTTTAAGTAATCTAATAATTGAACCAGGAATAAAGAAAGATTTAATCAAAGAAATGGATAAAGGTATTTTCGTACGATCTCTAATGGGAGTTCATACAATGGATCAGGTTACAAGTAATTTTTCTTTAGCAGTTTATGAGGGATTCTATATAGAAAAAGGAGAAATAAAATATCCACTAAAAGATTGTATGATTGCTGGTAACTTATTTGAATTATTAAACAACATCACAGAAATCTCAAAAGACCAAAAAGATACTGGGGATGGTTGGTTAATTCCTAAAATTCTTTGTAAAGGAATTAGTGTTATTGGAGAATAATTCTTTTCTGTTCTTTTTTTTCTTTAAAACTATAAGGAACATAAATTTTTTTCTTATTTAAATCTAAACCAGTATAATACATACAAGTAGAATTAGTCATTGGAGTAGGGGTAAAGATTTGTATCTCGGAAATATCAACACCTTTCAATTCATTTGCTTCTTTCATAGAACATCCGGGATGAGCAGCCATATAATAAAATGACATTTTACCCTTAAATTTATTCAAGAAATTCTTTAAATCACCCTTATCTTTATTCATTAATCTTAAAACATTTTTATTTACATGCTCAGGAGCTATCCTAATACTTTCAAAATTATACTTTTCTAATTCTTTTATATATTCATCAGAACACAAATCATATCTAACTCCACTTTTAATATAAACCTTTCTTACAATCTTTCCAATTTCTTTTAATAAATTAATTAATCTTTTATTTGATCTATTTAATTTTGAACAATCAATACAGCTTCCTGCACACTTGTCACAGTCCATCCCATACATATTTGCTGTCGGACCACCTAAATTATCTATATTACCTTTAAAATGTCTTAATTTAGATATTTTTTTAACTTCATCCAAAATACTTTTTTCAGACCTTGAAACTATTCTATCCCCTTGAATTAGATTTAAAGAACAAAAATTACACTTGCCTATACAGCCTCTATGAGTAACTACTGAAAATTCAAACCCCCTTAATTCTTCTGGACAGCTTCTACTAAAATCTAAAGAATAAAAAGAATCCAAATCTTCTGAAGTATATTTAGGATATTTAAACTGTAAAACATATCTATTATCAATCTTCTGTTTTAAATTAACACAATTACTTAACAAATTTTGCATATCAACAAACTTTTCATTATCTAATGAATTAAAATCAGGTAAAGAAACAAATCCTTCTTTATCTTCTTTAGAGAGTACACAAGTTCCTTCTATTCCAAATAAATCTTTATTCTCTTTAACTCTCTTAGAAATCTCTAAAACTTGTTTCTCTGCATTTCCATAAACTAAAATATCTGCTCTAGAATCAAGCAAAATTGGTTTCCTTAATTTATTATCCCAATAATCATAATGAACAAATCTTCTAAGTGAAGCCTCAGTGCCACCTAAAACCATCAAAGAATCCTTAAAATTCTTTCTAATCCAATTACAGTAAACAATAATAGCTCTATCAGGAACTTTTTCAGTGTAATTTAAATTTTCATCTTCACTTCTTAATCTTTTTAAAGCAGTATAATTTCTAACCATAGAATCAATACCACCTGAGGTAATTCCAAAAAATAACCTAGGCTTACCAAATTGTTTAATTTCTTCTTCACTCTGCGGCTGTTCAACCACAGCAACTAGATAATCCTCTCTTTCTAATAATCTCTTTAAAATTGCAATTCCACAAAGATGATGATCAAAATACTTCTCTCCTGTTACAAAGATTACGTCATATTCCATAGATAACTACCTAAAAGTAGTACTATTTAAGCTTTTACTTTTAAAGAAAATAATACCTCTTCTACTTTTTTTAGATTCCATTTTATAGAATCAGACTTCTTTCTTAATTCACCATTTCTTAAATTTAACTTTAGAAATTCTCCATGAATATCATCAATAAAATCTCTAATTATCTCAATATCCTTTATTTTATTTTTAATGGCCAATAACACAGCTCTACGACTTAATTCTCCAGTTAGATCACATAAACCCATTAAATAATCCTCAACATTTACATCTAATTGTTTATATGTAGGAACTTTGTTGTCTTTAATAAATCCATAAAATATAATAGCCTCAACATATTCTTGAAAAGCAACAGAGCTTATTTCAGTATCATATTTTTGAGTTTTTTCTAATAATTTAACCTTCTCATCTATGTCTTTTATTAAATCTTTAATTTCCTCAAAATCCTCTCTTTGAACAGAATAGATTATTTGTTTTGATAGTTTTATAACATCTCTAGAATTTTGAATAGTTTTTTCTCTCTTATCTTCAAATTCTTTTAAATTTTTTCTTATTTCATTAAATTGATCTTTCATAAAATCAGTAATTAAGAAGGTTTTTTAAAGCTTTTTAATCTAAAAAATCTAACTCAATCTCGAACATATCATAGGTAGGATATTCTTCAACAATTGCAGGTATTAATTCTAATAATTTAATTTTTTCGTTATATCTTCTAATAAATTTACAAGAAACTAAAAACCTATACTTAATCTCGTCAATAAAAATATCTTTTTTTGAACATTTTAAACTTAAACATAGTTCTTCTCTTTTTTTCTTTAATTTTTTTATTGCCTCATTCTTATTTTTTTTCTTTAATTCTTCTCTATAACTAAATCCTGGTTTTTCTAAATAAATTGCCCCACGAATCAAAGATCCTTCCGAAGTAATAATATCAAACCTATGCGAATTACATTTAGCTTGCCTTAAAATTCTATTTCCTAATTGAATCTTATCTTTTAATTGAGCAGTACAAAAATGAATATTCAAATCAGAAAATTCTTCCAAAATCTTCATTCCTAACTCTAAACTTCCTTGAACAGCATAACTATCTTCAACAATAGCATAACCTCTTCCTAAAACTTCATTATGAGGAGTATGTGCGACTTCTAACTCATTCAAATTAATAAAATTCACTTTATCTTTAACAAATCTAATCAACTCAAAAATATTCTCAGATTTATTAGGAACACAAGGTATTTCAATTCCCTTAGAACCATTAAAATATTTCAACAAATGCAACTTCTCCCAATCTTTCTTATTATCCAAATCAGGATGTAATCTTATTTCATCCAACCGATTCAATTTCTCTAAAACTTCCTTAGACAAAGAGCAAGGAGAAGTATACAAATGAATATGAAATCTTTCATTAAAATTATCTTTTAAAACATTAATAAAATTCAAAGTTCTATCCAAAACAACTAAAGGGTCACCACCAGTAATACCTGCACCTTCAGCATCCATACTCTTGGCTTCAAGAATTAAATCCTCATCAGTAATAATTGGCCTCTCATTTGCAAACTGAACATCTTTCTTATATTTCTCTTCAGATAATGGACAATACCAGCATTTCTTAGGACATAAACCAGTAACAAACAACACCAACTTTTTACCCTGAACACATAACTGGCATCCTTTAGCAAGTTCATTATTTTTATACGAATAAAATTTAGTTTTTTGCATATTTTTCTAAAAATAATAACTGTTTTAAATCTTACTATAAGTAAGAATTATGACCAAATTGAACTAATAAATCAAAATTAGCATTAGGAATATCACAAGCACCAAAACAAGATCCTTCCCAAATAAATATAGAAGCTTTGGTTCTTGCTTCAAGATAATCTACAATTTCTTTAAAATAGGGTTTTAATCCATCAGGCAACTGAATTAATACAGTTTTAGCATTTTTAATCTCATTTACAATTCTATCAAACTCAAAATCATATTTAGTCTCTAACATTAAAAAACCTCAATACCGCATTTAATAATTGATTAGATAATCTAACATCTCTAGGTAATATAGCGTTATATTCTTCATCTAAGATCAAAGCAGCTAATTTCTTAAATTGAATAGAAACAGCAGCATTAGGATAAGAATATACAACTGGTTCTTTTTCAGCTAGAGCAAATTTAACATATCTATCTTCTGGAATTATCCCTATAATTTCTCTCTCCAAAATCTCTTCTATTTCATTAGTAGCTAGATCTTCATTTTTAGAATTTGTTTTGTTAAGAACTATTCCCATAACTTTTTTTCCCAACTCTTCACACAATTTTATAGTTTTTAAAGCATCTGTAACAGCAGGTAACTCAGGGTTTGTAATAATTAAGACTTCGTTTGCAATTTTTAAAGTATCTCTAACTTCAATATCTAAACCTGCAGCAACATCTAGGATTATATAATCCATCTTTAATTTGTTAATAATTCTACTCAAACCTGATAAATTATTATTTTTAACATTATAATAAGAAATACTTGCAGGTACAAACATAGTTCCTGATTTATGAGAATAAATTGCATCTTCAATCTCTTTTTCGCCATTCAAAACATCATGTAATGTAACTGGTAAAACAGGACAACCAAAATAAATACCTACATTGGGTGTAGTAATATTACAATCAACAACAATAGCTTTTTTTCTAAAATAATTAATAGCTACAGCTAAATTAATTGCAGAAGTGGTTTTCCCAGTTCCACCTTTTCCACCTGAAACAGCAATAATTCTACTCATTTTCTTTATTTAATATCTTAACAAATTCCTTAGTTATATCTAAAAATTCATATAAATTTACCATTTTAACCTCTATAGATTTAACTCCTTTTGTTTTTAAGGTTACATTTTTTCTAAATTCTTCAGTTCCAGTATATTCTGATTTTTCTATTCTTTTTAGAATATTATAAAGGGACATATGTTTTTTTATTTTATTCCCTAAAAGTTTACTAACTAATAAAGCTCGCTCATTTTTTGAAAAAGGAACATCATTTAATTTTTTTTGTTTTTTTAATTCTATTAAGTAATTAGTGATACTCAATTCATAAGCAGCAATCATTCTTTTTATAGCGTTCATCATCACGTCAGTAGTTCTAGTATATTTTAAAGATACATAAACTAAATGATCTGCTCTTTTTAATTCTTCTTCAGGTATATTTTCATCAAGGATATCATACATTTTTTTTCACTCGTTCTAATTTTTTTAATAATATTCTTATATTTATCAAATAATTTTTAATCTTTCCAATATCAATCATTTCAATTTTACTATAATCTTTATCACACAAAACATACTTATTTTGTCTAACGAATTCCATAGAACTATTTTGACGAAAACTAGTTAAATTATTTAGCTCCCATATAATGTTAAGTAATTTAGAATCAATTTCATACTTTTTCGCACAATCTTTCTTTAATATCTGAAATCTAGACTCAAAATCACTAGGAATAGTTAAGATATTTTTATTGTATTGTTCAAATGATATTATAGCTTCCATTGTATAATAAGTAGCCTTTTGTAAATTTTGAACTACTGTTAATAACAATTTTGGTTCATTTATTAATGAATAAGTAACATATGTCAAATGATCTGCTGTTTTAAAGTGTTTTTGCGCTAAGTTTATACATTCAATAAAATTTTTCATGATTTACTTAATTTTAATATTGCCTCAGCCAAATTACCTTTATTTTCTTCTAAAGCCTTTCTAGCCTCCTCTATAGATACCTGTGCCTGCTCAGCTACAATCTTTATATCACTTTCAGATATTTTTTTTTCTAATTCTTCAATTTCACCACTTATTTGCAATGAGACTTGTCCCATCATATTAATTTTAACTATCTCAGGATTTCTAATTATTAATGTTTTATTTTGTTGTTTTATAAGAACCTCTTCAGCAGGGATTTCTTCTTGCTGAATACCCATCTTTTTCATAGCTGATTTAACTGCTTTGGGATTCATTCCTGGAAACATTGTAGAGCATAATATAGTAGCAAAACTTATATAAAAAGATATCTCTAAGCTAAAGATGAGATTTATATATTAGATACAATTCTATAACCGAATGTTACTAGCTAAATTTATAGAGATAATACTTAATATAGATAAATATCTTAATGAGCTTATTCAAAACTTTGGTGCACAAACATATATCTTATTTTTTATAATTTTATTTTGTGAAACTGGTTTAGTCATTACTCCTTTTTTGCCAGGGGATAGTTTATTATTTGCCATTGGTGCACTCTCCTCTCAAGGAACCTTAAATATTTATATCTTATTTATTACTTTAAGTGCAGCAGCGATTATAGGAGATAGTGTAAATTATAAATTTGGACAATATTTAGGTAAGAAAGCCTTTAAAGAAAATTCGAAATTATTCAAAAAAAAGTATTTAATAAAAACAGAAAAATTCTATGAAAAACATGGAAACAAAACAATTGTTCTAGCCCGATTTATTCCAATTATAAGAACATTTGCACCATTTGTTGCAGGTATTAGTAAAATGGATTATAAGAAATTTTTAGCTTATAATATGTTTGGTGGAATCTTATGGGTTGGGTTATTATTATTTGCAGGTTACTTTTTTGGTAATATTAAATTTGTAAAAGAAAATTTTTCTCTAGTAATTTTAGGAATAATACTTATCTCACTAATTCCAGCAGTAATTGAATATTTAAATGAGAAACATAAACAGAAATATTTAAATGATAAGTAATTTATAAAAGTTCATGCTTAAGTTATATAATAATTTAACAAGAGAAAAAGAAGTTTTTAAACCAATAAATAAAAAATATGTGGGTATATATACTTGCGGGCCAAACAAAATCTCTAATTGAGATTTGGGCATACCGTTTATAATTTTGCTCACATAGGGAATCTAAGAACTTATATTTTTGAAGACATATTAAGAAGAACTCTAGAATTTAATGGTTATAATGTAAAACATGTAATGAATATTACTGATGTTGGTCACTTAACATCCGACGCTGATGAAGGCGAAGATAAAATGGAGTTAAGTATTAAAAAAGAAAAAAAATCAGCTTATGAAATTGCAGAAAAATATAGTAAAGCATTTTTTAATGATTTAAAAGATCTAAATATTCAATCGCCAACAACCATCTGTAAAGCAACAGATCATATCAAAGAAATGATTGATCTAGTAAAAGCCTTAGAAAAAAAAGGATTTACCTACCAAACTTCTGATGGAATTTATTTTGATACTTCAAACTTAAAGGATTATGGAAAATTAGCTAGATTACAAATAGACCAATTAAAAGAGGGGTTTAGAATAGAAAAAAAAGAAAAAAGAAACAAGTCAGATTTTGCATTATGGAAATTTTCTCCTAAAGATAAAAAAAGAGAAATGGAATGGCCAAGTCCGTGGAAAGTTGGATTTCCAGGCTGGCATATTGAATGTTCTGCAATGTCAATAAAATATCTGGGAGAACAATTTGATATTCATTGTGGTGGTATTGATCATATTCCAGTTCATCATACAAATGAAATTGCCCAATCAGAATCTTTCACTGGAAAAAAACCTTGGGTAAAATATTGGCTTCATGGAGAATTTTTAATAGTTGATGAAGGCAAAATGTCAAAATCAGAAAATAATTTCTTAACATTGCAATCTTTAAAAAACAAAGGCTATGATCCTCTAGTTTACAGATTTTTTTGTTTGGAAACCCAATATAGAAAACAATTAAAATTTAGTTTTGAATCATTAGATAATACAAAAAATTCCTTAGAAAGATTAAAAGAATTTGTAAGAAAAATAAAATCTTACCAATCAGATTCATTAGGCTACAAAGACCTAGATAAATTAATTTCAATATGCGAAAAAGGCTTTAAAGAAGAGATTAATAATGATTTAGAAATACCAGGGGCTTTAGCTTACTTATTTGATTTTATCAAACAAATAAATATCTTACTATCAGAAGAAAAACTAAGTAATCAAGATGCTCAATTAATCTTAGAATTTATAGAAAAAATTGATTCTATTCTTGGAATTTTAAAAGAAGAAGAAATACCTAATAAAATAACAAAACTAGCTGCAGAAAGAGTAATTGCTAGAGAAAACAAAGATTGGAAGAAATCAGATGAACTAAGAGATAAAATTAAACAATTAGGATATCAAGTTGATGACTCCAAAAAAAAAATAATTATTAAAAAGATTTAAAAAATTAATTACATCTCTGGCATTCCACCAGGAGGCATTCCAGACATATTTTTTGAAGAACCAGATGAAGCTAACACATCATCAATTCTCAAAATCATCTCAGCAACCTCAGTAGCAGATTTAATTGCTTGTGTTTTTATTTTTAAAGGCTCTAATACTCCTTCAGACCAAGCATTCATTACCTTACCAGTATAAACATTTAGTCCAGCCCATTTTTCTCCCTTCTCATGGCTAGCCTTTAATTCAGTTAAAGTATCTATTGGATCTAAACCAGCATTCTCAGCTAACGTAATTGGAATTACTTCTAAAGCATCAGCAAAAGCCTGTACAGCTAACTGCTCTCTGCCAGAAAAAGAAGTAGAATAAGCTCTTATCTCTCTAGCTAACTCTAATTCTACTGAACCAGCTCCAGCTACAATCTTTCCTACATCAATAGCAGCACAAATATCACCTATTGCATCTTTTACTGCCCTCTCAACTTCATCAACAACATGCTCTGTTCCACCCCTAACTAAAATGGTTACAGCCTTTGCATCTTTACATTCCTCAACATAAGTCATATCTTCATCTCCAACCTTCTTTGCACTAACCCTTCCAGCAAAACCTAAATCTTTTTCTGTTAGATCATTTAATTTAGTTATAATTTTACCACCAGTAGCTCTAACTAACTTTTCCATATCACTCCTCTTAACTCTTCTAACAGCATAAATATCTTCTCTTGCTAAATAATGTTGTACTAAATCATCAATTCCTTTTTGACAAATTACAACTTTAGCTCCAGATTTTTTAATCTTTTCGACCATATCTTTTAACATTCTTTCTTCCATGTCTAAAAAAGCCTGCATCTTTGAAGGATCATCAATTTGGATTTTAGTGTCTATCTCTGTAGACTTTACCTCTAAAGCAGAATCAATTAAAACAATTTTTGCATCTCTTACAACATCTGGCATTCCAGGATGTAATTTTTCTTTATCAATAGTAATTCCCAGAACTAATTCAGATTCTTTTATACCTGCTCCAGTTTTCTTTTCAATCTTAATATTATCCTTATTTACTGTTACTTTATTATCCTTCTTCTCTAAAACTTGTTTTACAGCTTTAACAGCTATTTCAGATAATAATTCTTTAGCTGACTCAGCTCCCTTCCCAACCATAGCTGTTGCAGCAATAGATTTTAGTTTGTCAATACTTTTTTCATCAACAGATTCACTAATAATATTTAATATCTCATGGGCCCTTTCCGCAGCCATCCTATATCCTTTAGTAATAACTGTTGGATGAATTTCTTTATCTAATAGAGCTTCAGCGTTTTTTAATAATTCCCCTGCTAAAATTACTGCAGTAGTAGTACCATCTCCTACCTCATTTTCTTGAGTTTTAGCAACTTCTACTACCATCTTAGCCCCAGGATGTTCTATTTGCATCTCTTCTAAAATTGTAACTCCATCATTAGTTACAATAATATCCCCTAAAGAACTAACTAGCATTTTGTCCATTCCTTTTGGACCTAAAGTTGTTCTAACAGTTTCAGCCACTATTTTAGCAGCCATAATATTGTTTCTTTGAGCATCTTTTCCAGTTGTTCTTTTTGAATTTTCAGCCAGTATATATATTGGTTGTTGATTACTATTTGCCATTTTTCACACTCCTCATTAGAGAATTCACATCCTTTTTTTAAAGATAATTAAAAGCCGATATATAAATTAAATGTAAAAATATATAAACCCTTCTGTAGAAAGCTTTAATACAAACCAATATCTTAAAATTATATGAAATGTATTATCCTTGCTGCTGGGTATTCAACAAGACTATATCCATTAACACTAAATATACCAAAAGCATTAATAAAAGTTAATAATAAACATTTAATAGATTATATTATAGATAAAGTTAAAAATATTAAAGAAATAGATGAAATAATTCTAGTTTCTAATAATAAGTTTTATAATCAATTTTTAGATTGGAATAAATCAAATAATATAAAAATAATTAATGATCTAACTAATTCTAATGAAGAAAGGTTGGGAGTAGTAAGAGAGATGTGTTTTGTAATAGAAAAAGAAAAAATAAATGATGATCTTTTAGTTATCGGTGGAGATAATTTATTTGAAACAGATCTAAATAAAATGATTCAATTATTCAAAAAAACAAATTCTTCAGTAATAGCTGCTAAAGATCTAGAAGATCCAGAAAAATTAAAAAAGAAATTTGGGACTATAGAAATAGATGACAACTATAAAATTATAGGTTTCGAAGAAAAGCCAGAAAATCCGAAATCTTCTTTAGCCGGTACATTTATTTATTTATTCATAAAAAACGATATAAAAGAATTTAAAAATTGTGTTGAAGAAAAAAACAAACCAGATAACGCAGGAGAATTTATTAAATACTTAGCAAATAAAAGAGATGTGTATTGTTATATATTTAAAGAAGAATGGTATGATATTGGTAATTATGAAGATTTAAAATTAATTGAACAAAAATTTATCAACTAAATTTTTAGCTTTTTCTCTTTTTTCTTGATGTTGTTCTAAAAATCTAGTTAATTTCTCAATTAAAATTTCTTTCAATTCTCCAGATAATAGTTTTCCAGATTTATAATCATCATAAATCTTTTCTAATTTTTTATCATTTTCTTCGAGTCCAAATCTTAACAGTTGATAAGAAATATCAACATCAGGATTTCCACCTTTTTTTCTATGTTCTTCAACTGTTGCTTGACCACCAGAAAAAGCATAATTCTTTATTTTTTTAGCTGTATCTTTGGGAGAATCAGTTAAAGCAATATATGAGGTAATATCTGAGGAACTCATCTTTCCTCCCTTTAAACCAGGTAAAACTTTATTAAATACTGCAGAGGGAGATATAAACTTAAATTCAGAAGACATTCTATAGGCTATATCTCTTGTAAAATTGATATGAGGTAGCTGATCTGCACCCACAGGAACAACTGTAGGTTTTGGTCCACCAAATTCTTTTAATTGAGGATGTAATATATCTGCAACCTGAGTTAATGCAGAAACTATCTTAACAGGACTAGTTTCTCCATAAATATTTGTTATCTCATTAAAAGTAGTTTTCTTAGAAATCATTTTACTTAAATTCATATAACTTTTAGTACCATTTGTTTGAAAGTAAAAATGAACTTTATTTGGTTTTAAACCAAGAGCAATATAATTTAATAAATATTGATCTATTGCTATTTCTTTTGCTTGTTCTAAAGATATATTTCGTGTTAAATAAGCCTCTAAATCTGCAACAGCAATAAAACATTCAGCACCTAATTTCTGATAATAAATAATTTCTTCAGCAATCATTTTATGCCCTAAATGAAATCTACCAGAAGGCATTAAACCAGTCATCATAACAAAATCTTTTTTTTCATTTATTGCTTTTAAAATAACTTGAAAGTCTTTATGTCCAAAAATTAAACCACGCCTCATAGATAATGAAGGGTTAGATATTTTAGGTAAAATCTTAAAAAACTTATCAATTCCAAATTTATCACATAGAGTATTATAGTCTTTAATTTCAATTTTCCCCCAAGGATCAATACAATTCATAATAGCTAACTCTCTTTTTATATATTAATTCACTATTATTTAAATTTGACTCTATAATTAAAATAATAACCAATATATTCGTTTTTATTATACCAATCTTTCTAATCCTAACTTTTTTTTAAATTCACAAAGTTCTTTGCATTCCACTCCAGGAAAAGTACATTTAGGACCATGAGAGTATGGTTCTAACATAACATGTACCTCTCCCCTATTAGTATGTTCTAAATATTTATTCAAGGTTTTTCTAGTTCTATCCATTGTTTCCCATTGAGTATTACCACATAGCCTTTCATTCATTTTAGAGATAAAACCTTCATAATTCCCAAATTCATGAATTCTAATTAATAAACCCTGAGGGAATTCTTCTTTATGTATATCTTCTATCCATTCAGATATGTAACTAGACTTATTTAATATTGGAGGGACAAATATCTTTCCGGTGAGGGAGTCTATTCCTACAATAGAATAACCTATTGTTCTATGTCTATGTGCTTGTGCAAGCTGAGCAAAGCTTCCCAGATAGGTAGTAGAATAATTCTCACCAAATTCTTCTGCAAAATCTTTTCTTTCATCAAAAAGACTCAATCTTCTTCTTTTTATTTTAGGATCTAGTCTTTCTTCGTATATATTCATCGCCTTTATCTGTAAATTAAAATCATTCATAAATTCTTTAACCCTTAATCCAAATTCAGAAGTAGGATTAAATTCATCAAACCAATGAACTAAATAAGATAATTGTCTAAAAGAAACAGTATATGTCATATGTGTAGGTGTAAATACTGAAGTTAAATAACGTGAATTCTCTTGTGCTAATTTTTCAATCTTTTCTGCAGACAAAAATCCATATTTTTTTCCAATTAAATCAATAAATATTTTTTTCCATTTGTTATACAATTCCTCTTGTTCTTTTTCAAGTTTCATTTGTGTAAATCTAGCAGACTTTTCAGAAGTTGTATACATTTTTTCATTGTTTAATACCATAGCTCCAATCTTAGGAATGTCAGTTAACTCTAAACCAAGTACAAAATGATCAAAAGGGCTATGATGTCCACTATTAAGTAATCTTTCTCCGATTCTTGTTCCTTCTTCCTGTTCAAGTTTTTCAAATGATTTTGCAGAATAACAAATACGACCATGAGATTGTGTATATCTTAAAATTTCTTCTCTTGTGCTTAATCCATTCGTAGAACCAATGATTTCTATTAACATAACTAAGATTTAAAATTAAAATAGATAAATATTATTCTCTTTTAAAATATATTAATTTTGACTTATAGACCTATGTTTTTGCTAAGTTATCTATTAATTCCTTTTTAAAATATTAATCAATATAGAAATAGCATTTTTTAAATTGTTTTGGACAAAATTTATAAGTTAAAAATCATCATCCATATTAGTTGCGGTTTCTCTATAAACTTGTGCAAAATTTGGAGTTACAACTACCCAATCCTCTCCAAAACCAGCAATATCTCCTTCTATAGCTTCAGCTGTTTTTTTCAACTTAGCAACAGCCCTTTTTAGTTCAACTAAATCCTTTTCTTTTAATGGTCTTATATTCACTAAAGCAATAGTATAACCCTCTCTTAAAGAATCCAAAGCAGGTTTAACATCATTAAAGTCTGCAACAACAAATGGTCTCACAATAACCTTTTGTTTTGGTCCTCTAGGACCATCTCCACTTATTTCAACATAATCTTCAGCTAATTCATTGTAATCTAAGGGAGTATCATCTTCTTTAGCCTTAAATCTTTCCTTTATTTTTTCAAACATAAATGAAATTATTAGAGTGCTCCTATATAAATATTCTTATTTTAAAAAATCAATTCTTTAATATCTTAAAAATTATATTAAATCATCTTTTAAATTGAAAATTAATCTAATCTTTGCTTTCTAACTGACTAACTATACTCCAAATTTGCATCTTTGTATATTGAGGAACATTAGCATCATCTACAATTTCATTTAGCTCCTCTAAAGAACGACTTATAACCAAATTTAAACTCTTATTATTAACAGACAAAGTATCTATTACCTTTTTTATTTTTATTCTAATGTTTTTTGGAATAGAATTATCTTCTTCCATAGAGTACAAATCTGTGATAATAGTTTTTAACAATTCATCCATTTTAGTTACCTTGTTCTTTCATATCATTCATAACTTCTTGTTGTAGTTTTTTGGCTTTTTCTTTTAATTTATCTTCTTGTTTTTCAAATGTTTTAATTCTTAAATCTAAAATCTTTTTTTTATCCAATAAATTATTTTTTAAATCCTCTTTACTAGATTCAATCATAATAGGACCAATTATTTTATAGCTTTTACCATTTGACTTTTCTAACTCATTTGTAGCATTTTCTACCTCTGTAAGTTGAGATTGAAATGTTTGTTTTTGTTGTAAGAGATTATTCATCCTTTGTTCAATTAATTGAATCTCATTTATTTTGTTCTTTACAGTAGGATCTTCCATCTCACTTAAATTGCCTCCGCTAGAGAATTAACGGTTTTAGATTTGATCAATAGTTTAGAGCCACAATACTGACACCTAATTTTTCTTTTAACATCTTCAGATTTAATTTCTTTTTTACATAATAAGCATTCATATATTGCCATATTTATTCTCCTAAAAAATAAGCATTTCCAGCAAATTTATATGTACATTTTCTACACTGCCATATCCCAGTACTAGCCCTTTTAACTTGTATACTACGACATTTTGGACATTCAAACCTTTTTTTTTGTTTTTGTTCAATCTCCTTAATTTTTTTTCTTATTCTAGCACCATATCTTGCTCCAAAGCGACCAGCACTACCAACTTTTTTAGTTCTTCCCATATTTAACCTCTAATTTTAATTAAAAACATATCTTTATAAGCCTTACTAAAACTCAAAAATTCCTAAAAATATACCCAAACCAACCAAATTTTAAAACAAAATATATGGGGCTGCCCAGATTTGAACTGGGGTCGTCGGGTCTTTTTCTATCATAGCATATTGCTCTATAGACCCAAACCCGAAAGGATAAACCAAGCTACCCTACAGCCCCCTTTTTAAAAAAGAGATAGGGTTTCTATTTAAATATTTCTAAAGGTTTAAAATCTTCTCTTTTAAGTTCTTCCATTATATAATGAACCTCAATTTTAACTATATCAAATCTATCTTCTATTCTTTCTCTAAATTCTTCCATTAGTTTCATATTGTTAAAAATTACTTCTAAAATAAAATCATATCCATTGTTTATTTGAAATAAATTATTTACAGCAGAATGTTTTTTAGCATAATCCTTAAAAGTCTCTTTATCACCTTTCTTTATCTTTAGAATTAAAATAGCTTTAACTGCAAATCCTAATTTTTCTAAATCTACAATTGTTGTATATTTTTTAATTATGTTCTCTTTTACTAATATCTTTAGTTTATCGTGTATTGTTGTTATAGGCATTCTTGTTTCTTTACTTAAATTAGTTAAACTAGTCCTTGAATTTCCCCTTAAACGACAGATAAGGTCTATATCCTTCTTCTTAATATTAATCACCCCCATAAACAAGATATTATTAAAACAATTAACTCTAATCCTTAAAATAATAATAAATTATATATTCAAGTAGATACAAAATATATATAAATTATATAAGTTATATAACTTTAATGAAAAGAAATGTAATTCAACTAGCAGGTAAAACTTTAGTAATCTCTTTACCAGCTAGATGGACAAAATTAAATAACATTAAAAAAGGAGATGAACTAGATATCCAAGAAGAGGGTAATAAATTATCTGTTCATACAAATTTAAATAAAATTAATTCTAAGGAAACATCTATCAATATTCAAGGAATGACTAATAGAACAATTAACTGGACATTGTCAGCATTATATAAAAAAGGTTATGATATAATAGAAGCATTTTATGATTCAACCCAAATAGATTATATCTCAAATCTAATAAAAAATTCATTTATTGGATATGCTATTGTTGATCAAACCCCTAAAAAAATAATAATAAAAGGAATATCCCAAGATATCTTAGAGGAATATAAACCTGTTTTAAGAAGAGCTTTTTTAGTAACTATTTCAATGGGACAAGAAACAATTTCAGCATTAAAAAATAAAGAATTTGAGAAACTAAATGAAATAAAAGAAAAAGAAAAAATAAATAATCAATTAACAAATTTTTGTCAGAGAATAATTAATAAAAAGCAACCATTCAAGGAAGAGTTTAATACTTTAAATTATATAATCTCTTGGAATTTAGAAAAAATAGCTGATGAATATCGATATATTTGTGAATTTTTTTATAATAAAAAACCAGAAATTAGTGAAAAAACGTTTTTATTATTTGAAGAAACAAATAAACTACTTGAAGAATATTATACTATTAATTTTAAATTTAATTTAAATGATTTAAATGAACTCAGTATAAAAAAAAATCAATTGGAAGAAGAACTAAAAAATTATATTTATAGTAACACTCATGCAAATGTATTAATTGCATCTCATTTGTTAAAGATAGTTCTTAAGTGTTCTGATTTTTCAACAACATTAACAGCACTTAATCAAGATTTCTAACCCTTTTCTTATTTTTCTATTAGTATTTAACATTAAACAATTTCTTAGTCTTGTTTCATTCAATCTAGAATCTCCTTTTTGTCTAATAGAAGGAAATGCTCTAGCAGTTCTTATGATAAATGAAATTGGTAAGGCATTACTTAAAACATCTTTATCTAATTCTAAAATTCTTGATTGCATTTCTACTCCTTTTTCTAATTCACTTAATTTTAATGGTTTATCATTGAAAATATTTGCTAATTCATGACTCACATAAGTATTTCCTCTGTCCTCATTGTCTACTTTAATTAAGTTATGTGTTTCATCCATTAAAAAATTCTTTGTATGACAATCTAAATCTAAAATTTGATGCCCATATAATCTGTTTTGTTCTTGTAATAGACCTAAAAATAATAATTCTGCTGCAGCTAGATCAATATAAAATATCCTTCTATAAATCTCCATTAAATCTTCTCTTTTTTCTGAAAAAAAACCACATCCTTTATGTAGAATAGAAGCTAATTCAACTAATCTTAATAAATTTCTACAATCAAATTCTCCACCAAGAGCCAAATCCATAACATAAACCTTTTTATCCATAAAATCAAAAATACCAATACTTTCTGGAACATCTAAATCAGATCTATTCTTTAAAAGATGTTTAAATCTATCATTTCTCTCCATTTCCTTTAATAAAGAATTTTCTTCTCCAATCTTTCCAATTAAATCGCCCCCTAACACAACCCCTTGCATTAATACTACTTGATTTTTACTATCTTTTTTTAGAAAATATTTTTCTCTTTCTAATAACTCTTTAACTATCCTTTCTCTAATTTCAAACCCACTTAAATCTCCAGAAATAATTAAGGCTTTAGAAAGTAAATATTTTTTCATTAAATTGTTAGGTTCTTTTTCAGAAGCTTTAGAAATATCCCTAACACCACCATAAATATCGCCATTTGTTAGTTTAATTATTCCTTTCTCAATATCATTAGCTCCAAATCTTTTAATTAACCCCCTAGTTCTCCTTAACCACATATCCATGTAATGACTTTGATTCTTTCTTTGTTGTATTTCTTTTAATGCTGTTCTATATATCTCATTTCTTTGAGTTTCATTGGTTTGTAATCTCGCTAATCCAATTAAATCATAAACCCGTTGTGTACCTGCAGATTCTTTAACTAATTCTTCTTGTATTCTAACTTTTTCTTCTAAACCAGCACCTCTTTTTCTAAAATTAAAAAATACTCTTTTAATTACATGACTTCCAATAGTACAACTTGCTTGTAAAGCTGTATAATAAAATAAACCTTCCCTTAAGGAATGGCTTATTTCAGAAAATAACCTAGCTTTAGGAGCACGGATTTGAATAGTTTCATCTAAATTAGCTCTTGAAAAATAATTCTCATCTCTAGCCTCAAAAATGCCTCTTTTTATCAAATATAGATTAATCAAAAATCCAATACCTTTTGGAATAATATCATTAACTAATTCAATTCTTTCTCTTTTTATTTTCTCAGATTCATAAACATATCTACCTAACATACTTAAAACAAAAGTTGTTTCTCCCATTCCATAAATGAAATTTGGAATTCTGCGTTCGCCATATGTTTTAGAAGCTTCAACTAAACCACCAACAACACCCCCTGCTAAAGCAGAGATATTGTAATGATCAATTAACCAATTTATTATTTGATGTTGACCTCTTCTTTCTAAAAGATGTTTTTCTTGGCTTACTGTTTTAACAAGATGATAGCCTAAAAAACTACTTAATCCAAGAGTATATAACTCTAATAAAGGATTTTTTATATCTAAAATATCAAGAGCTGAAGCACTTGCCATTATACAAGCAGGTAAACTAACATAAGGATTTCTAGAGATAAATTTCCAAGTTCTATCAATAAGTTCTTGTTTTTTCCTCATAATTTTTAAGAATAATAGATATTTATAAAGTAACATTTATTAAGAAATATATCTAAATTAAGTTATGAAAAATCAATTAATTGCTAAAATATTTTACAATATAGCAGATCTTTTAGATTTACAAAGTATTCCATTTAAACCAAGAGCCTATAGAAGAGCAGCTTTAGCAATTGAATCTCTAGGTGAAGATATAGACTTAATAAAAGACTTAAGATCTATTCCTGGGGTAGGAGAACATTTAGAGAAAAAAATAATTGAAATCTTAAAAACTGGAAGATTAAAATATTATGAAAGACTAAAGAGAGAAACACCTATCGATATTGAATCATTAAATAATATACAGGGTTTAGGTCCCAAAAGAATTAAATTGTTATATACAAAATATAAATTAAAAAATATTCAAGATTTAAAAAAATTAATTAAACAACATAAAATAAAAGAATTAATTGGTGAAAAAACAGAAAAAAACTTAGAAGAAAGTATTGATTTTGCAAGAAAAAAAACAAAAGGTTTTTTATTAGGTTTTATATGGGAAGATGCTTCAAAAATAAAACACAAGCTAGAAAAACAAAATTTTATCTTAAAAGCTGAAATAGCAGGCTCTTTTAGAAGAAGGAAAGAAATAGTTAATGATTTAGATATTCTAGTAACTTCAAATAAATCATCAAAAGTAATAAATTTTTTTACCAGGATAAAAGGCATAAAAAAGATATTAACAAAGGGAATGACAAAGTCTTCTATAATTTTAGAAAATGATTTGCAAATAGATCTAAGGGTTATAAAGGAAGAGTCTTTTGGTGCAGCTTTGCAATATTTTACTGGTAGCAAATTACACAACATTCACCTAAGAAAAATAGCAATAAAAAAAGGCTATAGATTATCAGAATATGGATTATTTAAAAATAACAAACTAATTGCATCAAAGACAGAAAAAGAGATTTATAATAAATTATCTTTACCCTATATTGAACCAGAATTAAGAGAAGATAGGGGAGAATTTGAAAAACAACCAAATTTAATCACGTTAAGTGATATAAAGGGAGATCTACATATTCATACAAATTATTCTGATGGAGAAGATTCAATAAAAGAAATGGTTGAAAAAGCTAGATTTTTAAAATACAAATATATTGGAATTACAGATCATTTTGGTTCGTTAAAGATTGCAAATAGTATGGACATAAAAAGATTCAATAATCAAA
>Ga0209542_10005687_pt1 | contig 24724 bp, 30 predicted proteins | sample RifCSPhighO2_01_FD_184028 | JGI IMG/M metagenome (GOLD analysis project Ga0209542, IMG submission 184028) | Soil microbial communities from Rifle, Colorado - Rifle CSP2_plank highO2_0.1 (SPAdes) (version 2) | ecosystem: Environmental > Terrestrial > Deep subsurface > Rock core/Sediment ...
GGAGAACTAAATCCATACCATAATGTCAAAAATGCCGCTAATGCAAGCAATCTAGATTTACTCATAAAAGAGGCATTTAGTGTCTATTTTTAAACATTGTTATTCCCCAGAAAAATTTGCCGTAAAAGCCACTAACAAATAGGGAGACTCAACCTGCCCAGCAAATTACTAATTTATTTCTTTGACTGCAAAGATGTGATTTAGCTCATCTTCCAAAGCTAGTGTCATCTCCATCAACCTACTAAGTTCTCTTTCAACAACAGCTCTTTCCTGCTCTTCCATCTCTTCATCCATTTGAAAAAACTCAAATAATCCAAAACTTCCTTGCAAGATCCAAATCATCAAAAGCGAAAAAAATTCAATTCAATTCAGATCTTAATAGAAGCCTTGAATTAAATTGATGTAAACTTGATAGTAGGACATCTAACTAAAAATGAATTCACATGCCAATAAGACATCCCACTTCTCATAGCATAACCAAGTAACCATAGTTTTAATACTTTTCTATTCTGCCAAAGGCGGTTAATCAAAAAGTCCTTGTAGCTTTCCACAGACTAAGGTCTGTGGTTTGTCTGGACTCACTAAAAATCCTTTGGATTTTGGTGCCCAGAAACAGAAAGTTTCTTGGGTTTGGATGCTCAAGATGCTCCACACACTAAGTATGGTTTATGTCAAGCATCTTGACATTATTAATCAACTATCTCTCTTTCAAGCCGCTCTCTGAACTTTTCCAGATCTTCAATATTAACTTTGGCGCCAGTAGCATCTTCATGGCCACCAGCAGTTGCCCCTTCTAATTCACTTATCGCCCTTAAAGTAGGTGCCCTTATTTTATCCCCTCTAACAGATATATTCGCCTTAGCTCCTTTCATATAAGCAACAACAATAACTTTATTTGGAAAATTATATCTAAGCTCATTTGAAATATCGGAACTTATGCTTAAATCTCCGCCATACTGAAAGAATAACATCTTCCTTTTACCAAGACTATTTCCTATTTCCCTGGCCTTTTCAAAGAACTTTAAGTATTTTTTATTTATATTCTCAAATTTTTCATGCATTGCCCTATTCTTAGCATTCTCAACCAAGATATCCTGTGGAGACTTAACCTTCATTAAATATTTCAGCATATTTACAACATTAGTGGTACTATCTTTAAGTCCAAAACTCAACATTCTTACAATTTTCCCTATTTCAGAATTAAAAAGAATCTCGGGAGCTTCAGAAGCATTAATATACAATTCAGGATAAGTATCTTTAAGATGCTTATAAAAATTAGGAACATTCCAATCTGCAACGCATCCGACTACCGCAACCCACAAATCTTCTTTTTTCCTACCCTCGCTTATCACTTGATAACAAAGGGATGTTGTCGGCTCAGATGAGCTTGGAGTATTAAAGATAGGATTGTAATAATAAACATTTTCTGGAAGTTCTAGAACGTTAGCAGATGCAGTACTATGTGAGTTATCGTGATGGTCTATCCAAACAACAGGTATATTTTTTTCGGCCGCTTCACTAAAAAAATCTATTCCTACAACAGGCTTATCCAAAATAAAGACATAATCTGCCTTTAACTCGCTAACCTTCCTGAAATAGGAGGCATTCATTTCCGGATAAGACTTAACAGCAACACCTTTACCTCTTTCAATATATCTCTGTAAGAGTAAAAAACTGCACAACCCGTCAGGATCATTATCAAAAAAGAAAACAGGATTCTGGGCATTATTTAAGTGCTCTCTTATCTCTTTAATCTGATTGTCTGTAAGCATAAAAAACCCAAATAACTCAGATTTATATAATTAATCAAAGAGCAACACAGCAAACAACCTTATAGATTATTTCTTTATTGAAGCATAAATTAAAGGAAGCGCAATTGTTGCATCACAGCTTACATCAACAAAATTAGCCTTTGGTTTTAACTTGCCCCAGCTTATTCCCTCTTCCATAGGTGCTCCACTAGATCCTCCAGGTTCAGGTCTATCAGTAGTTATCTGTATTCCATAATCAGCCCCTTTAGAAAACTGCATAGACTGCTGTATAAAGTTCTTAGGAGTCCCTCCACCAATATAAATAACTCCATTCTTTTTTGAAGTCCAAGCAATATCAATTATTTCCTTCATATCTTCAAATGCGTCTATAGAAATTTCCTTTCCAGCCACCTTTCTTCCCCAGATCATAAGTCCAATTCCCGAATCTGCTAAAGCTGGGCAGAATATAGGTATCTTTCTTTCATAGCATGTCTTCAATATTCCCTTTCCAGGAGATAACTCTCCCATTTTCCATAAAAATTCTTTTATTGTCTTGCATTTCTGAAATTCACTCCAATTTTTATCGAAAAAATCCTCCATACCCTCATAAACAGTATTTGGCATTGCAACATTATACATTCTATCTAAACCAGCTTTGTTCAACTTAGCATCATCAAAAGGGGGTTTTACATGATAATGACTGTATCCTAGATCCTCAACAAAGTCATGAGTTAAATTAGCTCCCGTAGTTACAAAAACATCAACTTCAGAAAGCAAATCAACTATAACCTGCTTCATACCTGCTGGCACCATTGCTCCAGCAACCCCTAAGAAAACTTTGCAATCCTTGTCTTTAAACATTGATGCCATTATCTCGCTTGCCCTAGCAATCTTACCTGCTCCGAAACCAACCCCCTTCATTTCATCAACCAGTTCGGAAACTCTCATTCCACCGCTCAACCTGATTGGCTTTACTTTGTCCATTAATATCTGACAAAAAATAATTTTAAAAACCTATTTATGCACCTTTTGTCATGGAATCTTGGGGAAATTTGGCCATAATTAACCTTTATGGATGCAACAACAGTATAAAAAACAAAAAGAAAATAAAAGAATTTGTAGCGTTGCTTACAAAAGAAATTAAAATGAAACCCGTTGGAAAAACTCAAATTAAAAGATTTGGAGCCGGAAAATTAAAGGGGTACTCAGCCATACAGTTTATAGAAACTTCGTCAATAACAATACACTTTGATGAGAGAGAAAATAGAGCATTTATAGACATATTTAGTTGTATGCCCTTCAATGAGAAGAAAGTTGCCACATTTTCAAGAAAATTCTTTAAAGCGGAGAAATCTACCGCAAAAATGATGAAAAGATAGTATATATCTAATCAACAAAAACCTTTTAAATTGGCTTATCGAAAAGGTGTAATGAATAAATGGACTGAACTTTTGGTAGGAATGATTCTGCTTGTAGGAGCCGTTCTTGTAGGATGGGCTTCGTGGGCTTACTCCTGGACAATTGCCGGCAGGTTCGACTTGAACTTCCTCCACGCAGCGTGGATAGTTCTTAAAGGCGGAATCTGGTGGTTTGTAGTTATGCTTGGATTATTATTCATTCTACTTGGAATAAGCGACCTAAAGGAATAGGCATAATTAAAATAGCATAAGAAAGACAACTTCTAACAAAATATTATTTTTTAAAAGGGAGTTTTAGCTTTATACTAATTATCTCTTAAAACAATTCTCAATATATTTAGATTTAACACGTTTAACTAACTTCAAACAAGAAAATTTTATTCGAGTTCATCTGAGAAACAAATCGGAAAAGACATTCCCTCAAAAAACTAATACATATAAAAACAAAAAATAAAAATAAAACAGCGATTTATTTAATAAACGCTCCTAACAAAGCTAGGATACCGCCTATCAATGGTAAGTAGTAATTTGAGCCCCAAAACTGGCCTATTACTGCTACAACACCACCGATGATGATAGCCCACTGCTGCCATCCATTGTTCATTTTGTTATACCTCCTTTTTTATCAAAAGTTTATTTGAATTGATATGAATTATAAGAAATTACCCTATATAAAGATTTGCAAAAACCAGAAATTAGCCGAAAAGGGCAATCAAACTTCCCTCAATAATTGCTGCAATAATTAACAGAGGAATTACAACAAATACAAAAACTTTCAGAGAATTTAGCAAATAATATTTAAAAGTTAACTTCTTATTTCTCCTGAAGACAAAACTACCTATTTTTATACCCAACCCAAGAGAAATTAAAATTGCTGGCAGTTCAAACACACCATGCGGTAACAAACTCCATAGACTAATAACTCCACCTTTACTAATCGCTAAATTTACGACAAAACCTATTACATATCCATTTACAGCGGTATTAATTATCGGAACGACCCCTAACAAAATTCCAGAAAGTATGCTAATAAATGCGACAAAAGTATTATTAAAAAAGATAAAACTGATAAGTTGAACATTGTTTAGCCCATCTGTTTTGGCCACAAGATCATGAATATAAGAATTTATTTGATCAGCAAAAAATATGGGGAATAAATATCCTATTAGTATTGCAAAAACAAATATTGCAACTGCCAGAAAAATAAAGATTTTTGAGTCTTTTATGTAATTCCAAGAATCGGAGTAGACATTTCTTATAAACCCCCTTTTGCTTCTTGCTAATTTGCGTCTATCTAACTTTCTTCTTATCATGAAAAATACCTGCTTATCATTTTTGCCTTATTTCTATACTTTTTTCTCATATACAACCCATAAATTAATCCTGCAACTAATCCCCCTAAATGTGCAGTATTGCCAATAGGAATATTCCCTGCAACAGATATAAGCCAGAGGATAATCAAAATTCCAGGTCCGGCATACTTCATCTTTACAGGTATTGGAATAAACATAACGTATAAAGGCAAGTCTGGAGTTATGATTATCAAAAACCCAACTAAACCAAATAAAGCGCCAGAGGCACCGACTGCATACAATCCAGCATCAGATGTAAGGAATAAAGAAGACAAGACAAATAACAATCCAGCAAATAAACCAGAAAAAATGTAAAAAAGCAAATATCTTTTAGGTCCTATCAAACGCTCAACTAAACTACCTAGAGACAGCAAAGAAATCATATTCGCAAACAGGTGAAAAATCCCTGCATGCATAAAAATGCTTGTTAAAAAAGTCCAAATATATTTACCCTCAAAAATATTATTTGGTTTTATAGCAACCGAATCTACCGAGATTACCCCTTTAGCCATTAACAGAGAAAAAACAATAAATAAGATTACAGTAAGCAAAACAAGCTGAAGAGTTACATTCATACCTAAGAATGGATTTCTAGTTCTTCTTACTGTATAAGTTCCATCGCTCATCTCTTTTTAGACCTATTTTTTTTACCCTTCTGCTTCTGTGGGGATTTAACTTTCTTATTAGGGATCTTTTTTTTAATTTTTGGTTTTTCGGATTTTTTGACCTTCTTACCCTTCACGCCCTTAATTTTGCCCTTAATTGCATTTCTCAATTTTAATGACTTTGCTCTGGCTTCTTTTCTCTTTAAAGCCTTCTCTTTTTCTTCCTTAACTCTCTCCCTACCCCTTTTACCATCTATTTTACTTTGCTCCTTCTGAACTTCTTCCCTTACAAGGCTTACCTCTTTTTCCAAAGTAATCAATTGCTTACTTAACTCCTTTAATTCTTTGGTATTATCTTTAAGTTCAAAAACACTTCCACACTCATTGCAAGTAAAATTATGAAGCAGGGCATTTTCTTCATTGTACTCAACATGACATTTAGGACAAAAATAATAAAGCTTACTCTCCCTGCTTTTTATCTGACTTCTTAAATCACTTATTTTCTTTTGAATTATATTCTCGTAATAAGAAAGAGATTTTATATTATCTATACTCCAAAAGTAGGTGTACCATCCTTTTTTCTTGTCCTTTTTTCTTGTAGAAGTAACAAGTCCACTATCCGATAGTTTATACAAAATGTTTCTAGTCTGGTTAACTGTTAGATCTAGTTTCTTGGCAATTAAAAATTCGCTGACATTATTCTTATTAAATAAAAGATCAACAATCCCCTCGGCATTTTTGCCAACAACAATACCTACAACTTCTTTGAGAAACTTCATCTGCATAAGTTATTAATAAAAATATACGATTAAATACCTTTCGGTGCAAAAAACTTTTGTCATTCTCACTAATAATTCAATAAAGTTTTTTGACCCGAAAATAAAAGACCAAGTAAGACCTCAATTTTATTTTCGGTGCAAAAAACTTTTGTTACTCAAAAATAAGGTTTTTAAACTTGTATTCTCTGGTATATTTGTAAGGTATATAGAACAAGATGGGTTGGTTTAAAAAAGAAGGTGAAAAGCCGATGGTCAAAGAGGCAGTTGCTGCTGCTGAAAGTGAAGATAACTACGAGCTTCCTGAATTACCAGATATACCCGAACTCCCAGAAATTCCAATAATGTCTTCTCCAAAAGAAAAAGAGAAACCGCAATCACTGCCTATTTTTCCGTCAAATAAACTCGGCGAGCAACTTTCACAAAGATCAATAAAGGATGCCGTATCTAAAAGAAATAACACAACTTATTCTGATATGAACTTAGGAATGAATCCTGGTTTTATGCCAAATACACAACAATATGGGCAGTCCAGGCCTATAAAAACCCAGCAAAAAATTTTCCCAAACATCTCTGAACCCCCAGCATTAAGGGGAAAAACAAAAGGAAAGGGGGAAGAGCCTTTATTTATAAGAATTGATAAATTTGAAGAGAGCGCATTAAAGTTTAATAATGTAAAAGAAAAACTCCGGGAGGCGGAAAGAATGCTTTCCCAAGTACAGCAAATAAAAAAGCATGAAGAATCCGAACTTGCCACCTGGGAATCAGAGTTACAGATGCTCAAGACACAAATTGATGAAATCGATGAAGATATTTTTTCTAAAGTAGAATGAAAAAGAGTATAATACATATAAAACTAGAAAATAGTGAGTTGAATGAGGCAAGAAGAAACCTCTTGCAATCTGAAGTTAATATAATAAATATTGTCAATTCTATGAAAAACTACCAGGAAAAAAGAGAAGTGGAACTAAGGCTTAAACTTAAACTGAAGAAATTGATAGCTGAAATCGGAGATGACATGCAGAAAATACATAATAATTTCCCCAAATTGGCAGACATTTATCCCTCTGCTCCCGAAATCCCGGGAGAAAAATTAATGAGAAAATCCCATAAACTTGACAGATTTGAATCTGAAACCTCAAGAGAATTAATGAGAATTCAGAAAAAGTTGTCAAGACTTGGATAAAAATTGAAAAAGAGAACATTGCTTACAATTAAAAGTCCTAAACTCTAAAGAGAGGTGATTAATAATTTCTTACTTACATAAAAACGATAAAAAAGGAAAACAACAAGCTTTTTTAAAACACATTTCTTACCATTCTGTATGGTCGAAAAGATAACAAGAAAACAGCTCCTAGAAAAGTACTTTGAATTCTTCAAAAAGCACAAGCATAAACATATTCCCTCGAGTTCTTTAATTCCAAGCCTTGCTTCAGACACAGGAGTATTATTCACAACAGCGGGAATGCATCCTTTAGTTCCCTATCTGCTCGGAGAAAATCATCCCCTAGGTAAAAGGATAGTTAGCGTTCAAAAATGCATAAGAACGGGAGATATAGATGATGTTGGCGATCAAGTTCATCACACATTTTTTGAAATGCTTGGCAATTGGTCTTTAGGAGACTATTTCAAAGAAGAAGCCATCAAACTAAGTTTTGAATTCTTAACAAAAGAACTTAAAATTCCAAAAGAAAGACTGGCTATATCGGTCTTCAAAGGCGATAAAGAAAATAACATTTTAAAAGATAGTGAAAGTGAAAAAATATGGCTTAAACTGGGAATAGATAAAAACCGAATAGCATACTTACCTAAAGAAAACAATTGGTGGGGTCCTGCCGGCCTAATAGGTCCATGCGGCCCAGACACAGAAATGTTTTATTGGAACTCAAAAAAACAGACTCCAGACAAGTTCAATCCAGAAGACGGAAATTGGGTAGAGATATGGAACGATGTTTTTATGGAATATGTCAAAGACAAAAAAGGAAAATATAACTTGGCAAAACAGAAAAACGTAGATACAGGAATGGGTGTTGAAAGAACTCTTGCCGTTTTAAATGGTCTTGAAGACAATTATCAAACCGAAGTATTCCTTCCAATCATAAAAGAAATTGAGAAAATTTCTAAAAAGTCATACAAAGGAAATGAAAAAGTAATGAGAATAATTGCCGATCATTTGAGAGCTTCTGTTTTTATTCTTGGAGACGACAAACAAATAAAACCTTCAAATACAGAACACGGATACGTCTTAAGGCGTTTAATAAGAAGAGTAATTCGTTACGGCAGACAACTAGGAATAAAAGATAATTTCACAGTAAAAATTGCAAAGACAATTATACCAATTTACAGCGACTATCAGGAATTAGAAAGAAATCATAAATTCATATACCAGCAATTAGAAGAGGAGGAAAATAAATTTACCCTAACGCTAGAAAAAGGCCTTAAAAAATTCCAAGAAATATCCGAGTCAAAAGGAAATAAAATAATTTCAGGAAAAGACGCCTTCTTACTTTTCCAGAGCTATGGATTCCCTATAGAAATGACTCAAGAATTAGCTGATGAAAAAAACCTTAAAGTAGATTTAGAAGACTACAATTCTGAATTTAAACGACATCAAGACTTAAGCAGAACAGCAAGTTCAGGAATGTTTAAATCTGGCTTGGCTGACGACTCAGAAGCAACAAGAAAGTTACATACCGCTACTCACTTGCTAAACGAAGCCTTAAGACAAGTGTTAAGTAAAGATATAAAACAAAAAGGCTCAAACATAACTCCTGAAAGGCTAAGATTTGATTTTAACTTCCCGAGAAAATTAACAAACGAAGAGATAAAAAAAATAGAATCTTGGGTAAATGAAAGAATAAAAGAAAATCTCCAAGTAATCCGATCAGAAGTTCCCTTAGAACAAGCAATAAAATCTGGCGCCCAAAGCGAGTTTGGCATGAAATATCCCGAGTTAGTTTCGGTTTATACAATAGTAGACAGGAAAAACCCGGAGAAATATCACAGCAAAGAAATTTGCACTGGGCCTCACGTCTCAAACACTAAGGAAATAGGCAAATTCAGAATAATCAAGGAAGAAAGTTCAGCTGCTGGAATTAGAAGAATTAAGGCAGTAGTAGAGTAAAGAAAAATATAAATAAAGGTGAGATATACTAATCTAATGGAAGAAGACAGCACTTCAGAAATCTCTCCGAGAAGGTCATGGACCGAATCAGGGCTTTGCGACAAATGTGGAACAGGAGTAACTATTTCTTGCAGAACTGAAAATGCAGGTGGCGCAGCCGATTGTGATATAAGAAAATATCATTGCTTCTCATGTGGCTATCGCGGTTCTAGTGCTTCGCTAAACACAAGCGATTATAATTAATAATCTTTCTTAAAAATCAAGCAACTACATCTGTACTTGCATATACTTTATATCTTTTTCTCCACTCATCCAAATCTGCCCTTACATCCGGTCTTGAAGGGAAAAGTGCAAGTTCAGGAAGAAGCTTTGGAAAAAAACATTCGCTATTTCTAGCAATCTCTGCAGCTTTATCATATTCTCCAATCCTTAAAGCAGTCATATACTCCCTTATCTCAGGGATATCTTCATGATCATGAACTTCAAGCTCCGAAGAAATCAAATGAAAGAAACCTACAATTTCATCAATCACGCAATAAAAATCTCGCTCTGCCTTCTTTTCAAGACTTTTTCTTCTTGAAACACCTGGAATTGTTTCCGCTAAGCTCATGAATTCAACCCCCTACTTTTTCGTTCATAAAAATCCCTATGCCAAAAATGAAGTCTTTTCTGAAAATCTTCTTCACTTATATAATCCAACAACTTGGAATCATACTTCTGTTCTTTTCCAATATACAAAGCAGATGGAACATTCCCACTCATCAAACAAGAAATAAACCGGGAAAAATGTGGCTTTCCTTCCCCTTCTTTTTCTTCTTCCCCAATAAGGGCTGTAAGAATCTCTCTACTGAACAAACTGTCAAAGTCTACGGATCCCTTGCCAACCATAACCTCTGAAAGAGAGTTACTCATCTTAAAAGATTAAAGTGTTGATTATATATATACTTTTTCTAGATTTTACCATACAATTGTTCAATAAAATAGAAAAATTTAAATACTTGTATAGTTTATACATAATAATTAAAGTGTTCATAAACATTTGTCAATGAAAATTGATGAGATAGACAGGCATATATTAAACATTCTAATAAATGATTCAAGAAAATCATATAGAGAAATAGCTAAAGAATCACATGTCAGTGTTGCAACCGTGGCTAACCGAGTAAATCAGCTAAAAAAATCTGAAATAATAAAGGGTTATACGACACTTATTGATTATGAAGAAATAGGCTATCAATTCCACGTGATAATTAAAATCCGTGTAGATCATGGAAAAGAAGAGCACGTTGAAAAAAAACTCCTAAATTCCCCTAACATTTCAGCAATATATGATAAAACTGGAGAATATGATATGACCATAATTGCACGATTTAAAACCAGAAGAGACTTAGACAATTACCTTAAAAAAATTCAAAGCTTTGAATTTGTTCACAAAACTCAGACCTCATTAGTACTAGACAGCATAAAAGAAAGGCCTATTGAAGTTTCATAAAATATCTTTCCCCTAAGACTTTTAAACAAAACCTCACTTAAAGTTATTCTTAATATAAATCTTTAAATACTCAAATAAAATAAGGAAGCCATGACAAAATATCAGGTAAAAGGAGAAAGAATAAGGGGCCTATTAGCAGAAAGATTGGATAGAACCCGTATCAAAGCTATAAATGGCCTACCAGGAGTAGTATCTTACCCTTCAGAAGGGGTGGTTTATTATTCTGAACTTTACGAAATGGGAAAGACTGAACCAGTACCAAACAAAAACCTAAATGAAGAAACTCAGGGTTTATTAGAAACAATAACAAAAGAAATGGCTGACCAAGGTATAAGTAGGTTTGGCAGTAGTCGAACTTTTGTATTTAAAACTTAACTTTTAAGTTAACCCTTCTCTGTTTTTTTCCAATAATAGAATTTCTAAATTAAAGCTCATTCACAAAATTAGGCAGAAAATGAGCCGCAATAAAAAGTAAAATTGTGGGCATTAATACATATGTGAACAAGAATACATAAATTCCCTCAAGACCAATACCTGTTGCAAAATGCCCCAAAACGTAATCTGTGGAGCTTGCAACTAAAACCGGGCCATCAAGCAACTCACCATCAGAATTAACTGTAAAAGGGGGAATAAGTATATCTATTGCCATAATCATGGCTATCATACCAACAGTCAACAGAAGGTTTATTTTTGCATGTGAAACTCTCGCCTTCAAAAATATCTGCAAAAATATAAACAATCCAAGATTAAACAGCAAAAATTGCAAATAAGGAGACGAACGATCTATTCCAAGCTCAAGAAACTTTGGAATAGCTAATAAAAACCAAACAAATGCAAAGCCAACAGCAAAGGAAATATAAGTAATCTCCTCTCTGCCAAATCGACTCTTAGCCTTATTATGATATAATACCTTCTTCACCATTTTATAAAACTTAAAGTTAAAGTCAAAATCAATTTATAAAATCTCTGATCACACAAATTCCCCTTTAAAACGAATTAAATGGTTTAATGGTTCTCTAGTACTAATTTGACAAGATCATCAAGCCTGCTCATCAAATCATCAAATCTTTCCCTAGAGATAATACCGTCTTTGTAATCTGATTTTAATTTTCCCCTCACAAATTTATAGTCAATTTCATAATTTTCCTGATTTTTTAAAGCAGGCTCTATAAACTCATCGATATAAGCCAGATTAGTATCTCTTCTATAGGGTTTATCATCTTTCAAAAAACTAATGGTGGCCTCATTTCTGGGAATCTCCCTCTTTTCTTCAATTCCCATAAACCACTGGTGAACTCCCACTCTTGGAGCCTGAAAGTCTGTATAATGCTTTAAATAAATTTTAACTTTCTTTTTAACAGTTATTTCAACTTGTGTTTCCATCTCACTCCAAATACAAGGCCGGCCTTCCAGGCTTTGCTTTTCCCGCAAAGCCTTTTGGATCGTATTTTGATTTATCATTAACAGCATAAACTTTCACGCTCTTACCTACTCGCTTGCTCAGACCCTCTTCCTTAAACAAAGCAACTTCAAAAGGCATGACATAAATGTAAATTTTCTCAGCCTCTTTTCCTTCCTTATCTTTAAGAATTCTTATAATATTTAGTACGTCACTAACTGTCTTGTCAATCGCCTTCTCGCTTTCTTCCAATTTTAAGTCTATTTTCTTTTCATCAAAAGAAGGCCATTTCTCCAAAGAAATTAAGGTTTTATTTCCAAACTTCTCCCATAATTCTTCAGCTATATGCGGGCAGAATGGTGAAAGCAATTTAATGAAGGCTTCCGCATCCTCTTTTGAAATTTTTTCTTCTTTTTCAATATCTTCAAAAAGAGTCCTTAAACTAATAACTGTAAAATTATATCTTATATTATTCAAAGATTCCGTAGCCTCTTTTATCGCTTTATTTATTTTATGCTCTAATCTTTTAGAGCTTTCTCCAATCTCCACACTCATAAAAAATTCAAATATCTTACATACAAGTCTGTAAGAACTCCCAATTCCAGATTGGCTCCAATTAAAATCCTTATCTGGACTGGCATTGCTAATTAAGAAAAGCCTCAAAGAATCCGTACTGTATTTACTTATAATCTCTAAAGGATCTATATTAAACTTAGGATTAGACTTTGACATTACGGTTCCGTCCTCCCCATGCAACATCCCCTGATTAAATAATTTTGTAAAGGGCTCATCAATTTTAATCATTTTCATGTCTCTCAGAACTTTGGTGAAAAATCTTGCATAAATTAAATGCATACAGGCGTGTTCTGCCCCTCCAGTATAAAAGTCGACAGGCATCCAATAATCTGCCTTTGCCGAATCAAACATTTTCTTATTATTTTTAGAATCTGTGAATCTTAGATAATACCATGAGGAATCAAAGAAAGTGTCCATAGTATCAGTCTCTCTGCGAGCTTTAGACTTGCATTTAGGACATTTTACTTCAACAAATTTTTTGTTTGTTGCAAGAGGGTTACCTTTCCCAAACTTTACTTTGTCAGGTAATCTAATGGGAAGATCTTTTTCTGGAACAGGAACAATTCCGCAACTCTTGCAATAAATAATCGGAATTGGTGTTCCCCAGTAACGCTGGCGAGAAACAAGCCAGTCTTTAAGTTTAAACTGCATACTTGCATGTCCTAAACGCCTTTCCTCCAAATACTTTGTAATTTTCCTCTTAGCTTCTTTAGATTCTAAATCGTTAAAACTGCCAGAATTAACTAAATAACCTTCTCCTGCATATGCTTCTCTTAATTCATCAAAATCTAATTGCTCTTTCTTAATTCCAATCTTTAATCCATAAGCTTTAGCTTCCTTAAGTTCTTTTTCTTTACTCCAATCAAATATCTTATCTTCACCTTTAGAATGGAACATTACCCTCTTTATTTTACCCTCAGAGTGTATATACCAAGGCACTCCAACAAATTTATCCCTTGATGCTTCAAAAACCCCCTCAACATCTTCAGTGTAAATCTCAACTAATCCATTTTTCTTAATCACTTTAGCAAATTTCTCAACCGATTTGTAAAAATCAGATTTTAATGACTCTTCAATTGTAATTATTTTAGTCTCATTGGATTCAATAACAACCTTTATTGGAATTTTATACTTGACAGCAAACTCAAAATCCCTCTGATCATGGGCCGGAACAGCCATAACCATTCCGCTTCCGTAGTCGGCTACAACAAAATTTCCCGCATAAATAGGAATTTTTTCGTTGGTAATTGGATGTATTGCGTAACTTCCTGTAAAAACGCCCTCTTTCACTAACTTGTCTAAATTTTCCTGTTGTGTTGAAGCTGTTTTCAGCTTATTCAAAAACTTTTCAACTTTTGGCCTCTCAGAATCAGTTACTAATTCCATCAATTTTTGATGTTGTGCAGAAACAACCATAAAGGTCACTCCAAATAGCGTATCCACTCTTGTTGTATAAATCTTCCATTCATCCCCACTATTCTCAATTTTAAAAATAATCTCTGTGCCATAACTTTTTCCAATCCAGTTTTTCTGCATTATCTTTATTCTTTCTGGCCAATCTAAATTATCCACCCTATCTAATAGTTCATCGGCGTATTCTGTAGTCTTTATAAACCACTGTTCAAGAAGTTTTGTTTCCACTTCTGTATCTGAATGACGCCAACATTTTCCATTATGGACTTGTTCATTAGCTAGAACAGTATCACACTTGCCACACCAATTCACAGCGGCCTTTTTTCTGTAAACAAGTCCTTTCTCAAACATTTTCAAGAAAATCCACTGATTCCATTTATAATAATTTGGATCGTGACTTTGCAATTTTCTAGTCCAATCATAGCTATAACCTAATGATTTTTGTTGTTTAACAAAATTCTTTATTGCATTATCGGTATATTTTTTAGGGTGTGATTTGACTTTTATTGCGGCATTTTCAGCAGGCAATCCAAATGAGTCATAACCCATAGGATAAAGCACATTAAATCCATTCATTCTCTTAAATCTAGCAAAAACATCTCCAATTAAATACTGAAAGGCATGTCCCATATGTAATCCACTTCCACTTGGATAAGGATACATTTCAAGAACATAATACTTTTTCTTTTTCGAATTTTCGTGGACTTCAAAAGCTTTCTTCTTCTCCCATCTATCCTGCCATTTCTTTTCAACTTTGCGAAAGTCTATTCTCTCCTCTTCAGAGATTTTCTGAGTCCGAAAAGCGTTAGCTTTGCTTGGTTTATTAAAGTTAGAAACCATTTTATTTTAAAATCGGACTTCATGTGGATATTTAGTTACATCAACTGTAAAGCTAGTTATTGCATCGTCATTCATAACAGTCTCTAAAGAAGGTACATTGCCAACCCATAAACTACTTCTATCTTTAACCCAATATCCATCGGATTTCATTAAAATATTTCCGTCCCAAAAATGATAAGTGCCGGGTAAATTTACCTTTCTCCAATCATCATAAATAATAGTGGCAGTCTTATTAACTTTTCTTGGATAACTACCCAAATCTTGAATAGTATCTATATTCATTAAAAAAAAATGCTCTTGATTTGGATCATGATTATAGCTCCCCCAATCTTCACCTCTTTTAATAATTTCTCCTTCAATAGAATAACTTGGCTCAGGGGTCAGAAGTTCGGGATGAAGACCACGCCAACAATAAGCTATAAAGATAATTGGGACAATACCAGTTAATGTATCAAAAATGGTTCCAATATTTTTGATTGTTTTTTTTATTTTTTCCATCTTAATTTTTCTCCCTATTTCATCCTATTTAAAGTTAATTCATATTTAAAAATTTAAGTTAAACTAAATCATCCATATACATCTAATAAATTTAGCTGCCGGCTATATATTTCTATTCCTTCCTCCTCAACAATCGGATCGGGAAGATTTAGTACGTTGAGCTCGGAAGTTAAGATGCTTAAACACTCCGCCTTAAACGCCTTTCTTTTCTTTCCATTCCCAAAATCAAGGTATTTCTCAAATTCCTTCGCTGCCTCACTGTCAAACCAGTAACTCATTCCATTTGAAGCAAGGGCATTAAACACTCCCCAGCTACTCATTCTCCTTCCAACTTCTCTATATCTGCTCACAGTTTCGTCAACGGGCTTTAAAACCATATAAGGCTTATCAGTTCTATCAGACCTGTAAACAACTTTTCTTGTCTTATTTCCAACTTTACACATTCTTCCTTTCATTTTTCATTTCTCCATTTATTTATCTCAGTCCCACTAAACCCCAAAGACAATCCAAAACTTAGAAATATAACTCATTAAGAAAAATTCACAAGTTCAAATCTAAGTTTAGATCGAACTTACAACGGTAGTAACAGAACTGAAGGCAAAGCTAAAGTCAAGTTTTTCATTTCGAAATTCTCGCTTACAGTCTTTTCCATCATAAATGTAAAAATAAGACATATTTAAATATTGCTATTTTTTACTATTCATATGCAAGAGAAAAGAAAAATAATTGCGCACTTAACAGGCAATAATGTAACAAGCAATGACGCCCTAGCCTACGCACTTTTCTCAAAAAGTAGATTTGGAGAGAGAGTTGGGGACAAAATCCAGTATTCCCTATCAGAGGCACTTTTCCTGTTTGAGAAAAGAAAAATGGATATTTTGCAAAATGGTAAAAAACTTACTTCTAATGAACTTCTAAAAAAGATGAAAAGAATCGACAAAAAAATACAGACAAAATACCCTGTTTTTAAGGATTTGAGGGAAAAGGGATACATATTAAAAACCGCCTTAAAATTCGGAGCAGAATACAGAGTTTATGAAAGAGGATCGAACATTGGCGAACAACACGCGAAATGGATACTATTCACCGTACATGAATCGGAGAAACTAAAGTGGCATGATTTTACAGCGAAAAACAGAATTGCCCATTCAACAAAAAAGAATTTGCTTTTGGGAATATTGGATGACGAAGGTGATATAACTTACTATGAAGTTCACTGGAAGAAACCGTAAAGATATTAACCCTACTTTTTAATTAATAAAAACACAGTAAATAGATATTCTAATTAATTTTATATTATCTGTTTATCATCAAAAAACTTATAACTCCCGATTATTATCTTCATTCATGCCTGCCCAAAGTGCCCAAGAAACAAAGCAGAGAATAATTAATTTCATAAATAGGAATGGCCCAAGTCTTCCGATACACATTGCAAGAGATATAAGCTACAATACTTTATTCACCTCTGCATTTCTTTCAGAGCTTCTTGGAGAAAAAAACATTAAAACATCCTGGCTGAGAGTTGGAGGTTCTCCGTTATATCTAATTCCAGGACAAGAGCCGCAATTGGAAAAATTTTCAGACTACTTGAACTCTAAAGAAAAAGAGGCATTTCTCTTATTGAAACAAAACAAATTTCTGCATGATGAGGAACTCCAGCCGGCAATAAGAGTGGCAATGAGAGAAATTAAAGACTTCGCAATTCCCTTCAAAAATCCACCGGCAGAAAATATAGTATGGAAATATTTCACAGTAGACCCATCAGAATATCAAGATAAGAAGCAGCCTGTAGCTGAAGTAATAGTAGAAGAAAGAATTGTGATTCCTGTCAAAAAAGGGATATCACAAGAACCTCAAAAAGAACTCGACATTTTTGAAAACAAAGAAAAACTGCCTGTTAAACTGAAAAATCCGGCAAAGCAAAAAATAAAAGCGCGGGTAGAGGTAAGATCAAGCAAAAAGGCCAAGCCAAAAAAATCGCCACAAAAGGGAAATGATAGGTTATTCAACTCGGCAAAAGAATATTTGCAAAACAACGATTATGAAATTATTGACGTTATCGGTCTATTAAAAGACGAAATTATCTTAAAGGTCAAAAAAGGAAGAGAAGAACAGCTCATAGTGGCATACAACAAAAAGCGATTGATAGAATCGGACATAATAAGGGCAAATAAAAAATCTTCTGAGTTGAACTTGCCCTATACAATAATAAGCAGGGGTGAGCCATCAAAAAAACTTCAAGAACTCATTGAAGCGGCAAAGAACCTTTCTAATATTCAAAAAATCGAATAAAACCACCAAAATAAACCAAAAACTTTGACAGTAAGCTTTAAATATCTCCAAAAACCAGTTTAAACATGGGTAGGATAAAATCTAAACTTATTAAGAGAACGGCAAAAGAATTACACGCAAGAATAGATAATACTTCAACAAGTTTTGAAGACAACAAAAAGCTACTTGGAAATACTATGCCTAGCAAAAAGCTTAAAAACAAAATAGCAGGCTACTTAGTTAGATTGGAAAAACAAAAAAGAAAGCACGCTCAAACACTTGAAGCTAGTGTTCAATGACTAAAACAAACATTTATTGGAGACCAATATGACAGAGAAATCTCAAGAAACCCAACAGGCAACTGAACCCAAAAAACAAGATTCACACGATAAAAATAAAAACTTCTCAGAGAACATAGTCTTTATAGGCAATAAACCATTCATGAACTATGTCACTAGCGTTATCATGCAATTTAATATGCATAATAGAAAAGAAGTTATAATAAAAGCCAGGGGGAAGTTTATAACTCGGGCTGTTGATGTTGCTGAAGTCTCAAAAAAGAGATTTATGGATGGAGATCAAATAGAAGTGAAAGATATAAAAATTGATAGTGAAGAATTTGAGAATAAAGAGGGTAGAAAAGTTAACGTATCTACAATTGAAATTACACTAGGAAGAAAATAATCTTCACCTTATCTTAAGTCTTTTCTTTATTTTCTTAATATCTTGCCTCATTTCGTCAATAGCTATTCTTTGCTTTCTTAAAAAATAAAGCCTTATTCCTAGAAATATAAGATAAACAACAAATAATCCGCCAATGGCTTGTATAAGCAAAAGCACCTGGCCCGCTATTTCTGGAGACAATACAGATAAAGCGGCCTTACCCCCTTCAACAAAACCAGTTGGACTTGCCATAAATAAATCAAGTAAACAGGGATTAAAAGGTTTTTTACCAAAAAGGTACAATTTTTAAACATCAGAAATCTCAAAAAATTAAGTTGAACATGGCTCTGTAGCTCAGTGTCAGAGCGCTGCTCTCATGAACTTTAAGTTTCAAAAATTGAGAAAGGCAGAGGTCGGGAGTTAAATTCTCCTCAGAGCCATATATAATCCATTGAGGAGACAAATAAAAGGAGATAAAAAATCCTATAAATAATTGTTGATTAACACCCAATATGACTCGGTAAAAGATATAGTTCTCATCATCAGACTTGCTTCGTATTAACAATATAAGTAAAGATACTCTAGGACAACTAAGCCACTTTACATTCTATCTATAAATAAAAAACCCTTGTTAAAACAGAGAATAAAACTAAAAAGACAAAACAGATTAAGCTCATAACGCCAAAAAATCTTGAAAATGGGCAGAAATAAAACAAAAAATTTTCATATTCAAGAATAAAAGAAATAAAAGTCAGAATTACAAATAAAAAAGTTAGGAAAAAGAATACTGAGAACATCCAACCTGAAAATAATATAATAAGAAATGAAATTAAAACAGTCAAAACCGAGAGTAACAATATTTTCAAGGCAAAAGATTCATTTAAGGTCATAACAGTTACACAAATTTAATCCCATCATCTCTTCTTCTTGGTAAAATGTGAACATGAAAGTGATTAATTACCTGCCCGGCAACAGGAAAATTATTTCCAATAACATTGAATCCTTCGACGCTTTTATCCTTAAAAGACTTAGAAACAACGTTTTTTATGGCATCAAGCAATTCAGTGCCAAGACTTACAGGCAATTCTAGAGTATTATCAAAGTGTTTTTTAGAAATTACTAAAGCATGCCCTTTGGCTTCTTGTTTTATATCAAAAACAGAAAAAAAATTATCATTTTCATATATAAAATCTTCTTTGTTGCCAACCAAACCTTTAGCAATCCTACAAAAAATACATTCTTCCATAAAAACGAATAAGGCAACTTGTTTATATATTTTATCAAACAAAACAAGATACATCAAACGTAGAAAATAATGAAAAAACTATTTATCTTCTCTTTCTTCTTCTAGCTGCCTTTTTCTTTGTCTTCTTCCCTTTTTTAGATGCGGCCTTCTTCTTTTGCCTTTCTAATCGGGTGATCTGCTTTTTCAAAGATTTTATTTTAGCAGCAATTTGCTTAGGTGTTTTTCCTTTTGCCATAGTTACCTCTTTTAGTTTAATTATACTTGTAAAGATTTTTAGCTTTAAAAAGTTTTTGAAAAAGGTAAATATTATCTTAATGAGAATTATTTCTTCCTCGTTTCAACAGCATTTCCTGCTTGCTAAAAGGGCTTTATCTCATTCAGCCAAAATTAATGAATAACTTAGGAATAGTAAAAAATATTTATAAATTACATTTAATTAAAGATATTATGAGTAGTAATTTTAGTCTATGGTCATTAAATGACAAAGATCTAGACAAACATCCTAGATCCTGGATTTGTATTAAGGGTAAAAATATAAAAAACATTATCTCCAAAATAGAGGAGGATATAATAACAAATAAAAAAACCAACAGAGAACAAATAAGTAGATTAATATCACAAAAACTATCCTGTAATTTTGTTTCTATTAAGAATGTTCTTAGAGGGAAAGCAGAATTCTATCCCATACAGATTATATTAGAACTAACAACATTATCAAAAAACAAAGGATATAAACGGATTTTAGAAAACTCAACCGAATATCTCAAAGTAAACTCGGCATCCGCTAAACCAATAAAGGCTTCAAAATATTTGTCTAATAATTTTTCTAAAATAATTGGGGCATTTTGTGCTGATGGGAGTTTAAGTGTTCAGTTTGTTATTTCGAGTAAAAACAAAAATCAAATTGAACAAATAAAAGATAACTTCAATATTTCTTCAATCAAAATTAGTTCTGCAAGAAAAGAATCTTACTTAGCATTACAAATAAATGGTGGGAATATCAAAAAAATAAAATATTTTTCTAGTAAAAATACAGAGTTTCATACACAAGCTCACTACGTGATTGAGCTAACTGATGAACATGAATCAAATGTAAAAGCATTCAATCAGTGGGTTTACAATGAGTTTGAAATAAAACCCACCTCGTTCTATAAAAGAGAAAATGCTTGGAGAACAGTATTTTCAAACAAAATATTTGGGAGATATCTAATAAAATTCTTTCAAATGTCTCCAGGTTATAAATGCAAAACGGTTAAGGAACCAAATATAATAAAAAACTCTTCGCTGCAAATAAGAAAAGACTTTGCTAAAGGGGTTTTAATGTTTGATGGTTGTGTAACCAAGAACAAAAGAATTCTATTCTCAACATTAAGTCCTTTTCTAAGCGAGAGTATTAAAGATATTTTAACTAAAGATGGCCTCAAAGTTGGAGCAATCAAAAACAAAAGGGGGGAATATGTCATCTATACAACTTCTAAAAATAAAATAGATAAGTTGTTAAATTATTTCGAAGAAAGAACAAAAAAATCTGATTTATTAAAATGGTTAGACAACAGAAATTTTGAATCAAATGAATTAAATTATGATAACGATTTTGCTGGGGGTATAAATATCTTAAATTTAATTAAAAAAATAAGGGTCTGCGACTCTAACTTCTTAATGAAACATTTAGATTATTCACATACAACCATAAGACAGTACTTACTTATACTCAAATCAAAAGGTCTTATAAAACTGTCAAACCACCCAACAAAATTGAATGAAACCATAAATGAAAATACTACGGTTTTTCTAAATCTAGAGTTCCATAATTACCTTTTTGACATGATCAGAGAAAAATTTGAGAAATATGAGAACTTTGCTAAATTCTTAGAAATCAATAAAGGAACTCTTGCCGCATGGAAAGTTAGAGCAAACAGAATCCCTATAAGGGTGCTCAAAGAGATGTGTATTAACTTAAACATCCCATTTAATAAAGCTCTAGAAAATATTTATGAAACTGATAGAGAAATAACAGAAATTATTTAATTCTTGTCGACACCCTTTTTCCAAAATTCAACAAATTCTCCCCACCAATCACCTTTCTCATTATTTCTTTAACATCTCTTATTTTTACTCTTATTTGTTCAGTAGTATCACGATCACGCAAAGTCACTGTGTTGTCCTTTAACGTCTGGTCGTCCACAGTAATTGTTACTGGCGTTCCTATCTCATCGTTTCTTGCATATCTTCGGCCGATACTCCCACTCTTATCATAAACAGCATTAAATTCTTTTTTTAAATCACCAACAATGCTTTCAGCAATTTTTTCAAATTCATCTTTTTTAATTATGGGAAAAACGGCCGCTTTTATAGGGGCTAATTTACTAGGTAAGTGTAAAACAATATTTCCTCTTTCTTTATCTTCGTGATAAGACTTCGTTAATACAGCCAAGAAAACTCTATCCATTCCAAATGTGGGTTCAATAACTCTTGGCAAAACTTTCATTCCAGATTTTTCGTCAAAAATTTGCATATTTATCCCGCTCTCCTTCTGATGCTGTGTCAAATCATACTGCCCCCGATTTGCATTTCCTGCAAATTCTTCGCTTCCAAAAGGATATTCATAATCTATATCAAAAGTTGCGCTAGAATAATGGCTAAGTTCATCCTTAGTATGCTCCCTTATTTTTATCTCTTTTAATCCTATACTGTAAAACCATAAAACTTGCTCGGCAAGCCAATAGGCATGCCATTCATCAAGCCTTTTCTCACTAATCATTTTTCCAATAGTTGTCTCTTTCGAAACATCACTTCCAGACATTTGAGTTTCAGAATCCAAAAGCTTTATTTTAAGATTTAAATGCTTGTTGCTAAGCAACCCACACTTAATTTCATTAGGATGAATAAAGAATTCAAACTCACCTATATGGAACTCCCTACTTCTAAATAGAAAATTTCTAGGAGCGATCTCGTTTCTAAAACATCTTCCTATTTGAGCTATACCAAATGGTAACTGTAATCTAGAAGTCTGCTGAACTAATTTGAAATCCATAAACATTCCTTGTGCAGTTTCTCCCCTCAAATAAGCATCTTCAGAATCTAATGCTCCAACTTTCGTTTTAAACATCAAGCTGAACTCGCCTAAAACTTCGTACTCACCGCCGCAATCACACTTAACTTTTCCTACTTCACTCTTGTCTATTTTTGTGGACTTCTTACATTTCTTACAAGTAACAGCAACGTCTGAAAAATTCGCAATATGCCCTGAAGCTTTCCATGTTCTTGGATGGGAAATAATACTTGCCTCAATACCCGTCATATTATCTTTTTGTCTTACAAAATGCCCCCACCAAGATTCTTTTATATTGTTAAACAATTCGACCCCTAACGGTCCGTAATCCCAAAATCCTGCAAAACCACCATATATATCACTTGAGCGGAAAACAAAACCTTTAGATTTGCAAAAATTGGATAGTTCATCAACAGAAATCTTTGTGGGAGTATAAACAAATTCGTCTGCCTTACTAGCCTCAATATCTTCTTCTTTCATTTCTAAACCTTTTGCCCGCAGGTTCTTAAACTTTTCTTCAGCCTCTTCCAGACTCTTTCCTAAATAAGCTTTGGTAATAGCCTTTACCTTACCATCAACCCTCTTAGATTCGCGCAAATAAAAATAATCTCGCCCCTTTATTTTTTTCCTAACTATGAATGCCATAACATATTACACACTACAGAACTTATTTAAATGTTTTTCTTGCTAACAATCTTTAGATCCACTATACATAAATAATAAGTATTTCTATCATAAACACAATATTTATAAGTATAAAAACATAAATAATAAGTAATGAGTAGGGTTCGTGAAATTAAGGCAAAAATAGCTGGGCTAGAAAGAAAGCTAAAGCAGTGCAAAGAATACAAGACAAAAATTAAGAGGCATCACAAAACACTGGGGAAAAAATTAAGAAAAAAACATATTGATTATACTTCTTACCGAAAACACTTAGAGAGAAGAATTAAAGGCAGAACAACACGTGAATGGCACAACTTTTACGAAAACCATGAACGAATTTTAGAGCATGAGATAAAAAAACATAGAGCGGAAATAAGAGCTCATCTAAAATTTAAATTTCTCCCAAAGATTACGTCAGTATTCTTTCTATTAATTATTCTTTCTCTTACCTTTATCTTTTTTTTAAAACCGGCATTTGTCGGATTAGTTGTACAAGAACAAATACAAGAATTTACTCAGCAAATTGAATTAAATGTGGATTCAACATCTCTCTATGAATGGCAGCTCGGCAATCCCGGAACTTTAGACTCGGTTAAATTATCAGGAGAAATAGTTGGGAAAGGTACAGTTAAAGTTTATCTTGACGATATATTGATTTTAGATAGCAAGAATTTAGATACCAAACAGGGGGGAATAACCGGGCAGGTAATCTCTTCTGGTGAAAATTTAGAAAATACAAAAGATAACAATTTATTAACAAATCTATTTAAAAAAATTTTTAAGGGGTTATCGAGCTTAACGGGATTAGCAACAGAAGAAGCGGAAGAAGCTCCTAGTGACTCGGCAGATACAAGCGACTCAAGTGATTCAAATGTGAATAATGGTGAAGCCGAATCGCAAAGTGATGATAGCTCGTCACAAATATCGGAAATTCAAGAATCAAATTCAGAAGAAACAAATGAGGTGGGAGACTCTGAAACTCGAGAAGACACGAACCCTACTCAAGAAAATTCGGAGCCTCCTGCTTCTTCTGAAACACAAAGTGAAAACAATAAGCCAGAAGAGATAATAGAAAGTGAGAGTATTAAAGAAGAAAATGAGACAGTTATAGAAGAAACTCAAGAAAATGAAGAAATAACTGAAGAAGGACAGAAAGGAGGAGAAGAAAAACAAAATGAAGAGAAAAAGAAACAAGAAAACCTAAAATTCACAGATATTTGTGAAGAGACATGTGAATTGAAAGATTTAGAGTTGAATAAATCTTCATACACTCTAAAAATTGAACTATCGAATTCTAGACTGCAGATAAATGAAATTAAATATAGTATAATAACAGAGAAAACTGAAGTAATAGAAGAAACTGCATCAGAAGACGTTGAAAAAAACATAACAGAGACAAAAGAAACCCCCAAAAACACAACAGTTGCAAACATTCCAACAACGATTCCCATTCATATAAAAACCGTTCCTAACATACAAATACAAAAAAACTCTTACTCTGAAATAAACCTAGAAGAATATTTCTCTAATGCAAATGAATTTTACATACTTCAGATAGATGGCATTACCACAACAATTTCTAATC
>Ga0209542_10005692_pt1 | contig 24717 bp, 12 predicted proteins | sample RifCSPhighO2_01_FD_184028 | JGI IMG/M metagenome (GOLD analysis project Ga0209542, IMG submission 184028) | Soil microbial communities from Rifle, Colorado - Rifle CSP2_plank highO2_0.1 (SPAdes) (version 2) | ecosystem: Environmental > Terrestrial > Deep subsurface > Rock core/Sediment ...
ACCAATAACCTCAACCAAATTCTTACTCAACGACCGTGTTCAGGTCACCGCGGGAGGAAATCTTAACGTTCGCTCAACCCCTTCAACCACAGGAATAATCCTTGGAACACAATCAACCGGAGCTTTAGGCACAGTCATCGGAGGACCTACAAACTCCGGAGGATTCAACTGGTGGAATATTAACTATGACTCTGGTGCAGATGGATGGAGTGTTGAAGATTATTTGACCAAATATACTGTTGTTCCGACGCCCACTCCTACGCCAATTTCAACTTCAGGAAATATTTATTATGTTGCAACTACAGGAAGCGATGCCAACACATGCATACAGGCGAAAAATATAAATACGCCCAAGCTTACATGGAATGCGGCTATCTCTTGCATGGTTGCCGGAGACACGCTAGTGGTCAAGGCTGGAATTTGGCGCGTTGGTAATTTTCCTCCGGCCGGCACGGTTTCCGCACAAACGGTGCTTACCGCTTATCCGGGTGATGACGTTACATTGCAAGTTACTCTCGGCATCGGTCACGACGCAGTTATCTCGCCGCAGGCTTACCAGACGATAAGCGGTTTCAAGATAGACGGTGAAAATCGCAGCGGCTTGCAGGGTTGCATAACTGGCGGGGGGCTATCCACCCAGATTCTAAATAACGAAATTAAGAACTGCTATGTCTTCGGAATTCTTGGAGATAACGCAGTGGTTCGTGGTAATTATTTTCACGACATCGGACACGCCTGGACGCACCACGCTATTTATGGCGGCTCCGGTGTAAATAATCTCATAGAAGAAAACGAATTTACCCGGATAGAAGGAGGTTGCGTGCATTATTACACCGGAAGCAGCGCGCGCTCGAATAATCTCACTGTTCGCAGAAACGTGTGCCATGATACCGGGCCAACGGTTGCTATCAGAAATGGCGAGAGCCAAAATGCGATAGGATTTCTGGTTTGGCAGGCTGATAACGCCAAGATCTATGACAATATTGTTTATCATTTGAACGCTCCCAATTTGGGCAGCGGGAGCGCTTTTGGGGTTAACGGAAATAATATCATTGTCGCAAACAACACAGTTTATGACACCGAGGCCGCAGCTATGGGCGGCGGCGATCCGGGAGAGGGAACCGGCTACATTATAAAGAACAATATTTTCTGGAAACTATGCGCCGCGCACGGAACGCCTTGCGATATGCCCGGTGGCGGCATTGATACGACCAATACTCTCATGACGTTTTCAAATAATCTCTGCGACCAGCTTATATCCGGCTGCTCGGTTGCATCAGATCCAAAATTCATAAACGCCGCCGCAAATGACTTCCATCTCCAATCAACCTCTCCAGCGATCAATGCCGGAGCTGACCTCTCTTCAATTTTTACAACAGATTATTCGGGCGCGAATAGAATCTTGCCATTTGACATCGGAGCGTATGAATACGGGGGAGTGGTTTCGCCCACACCAACCCCGACACCAACTCCCACCCCAACTCCATTAGCAGGCGACCTCAACGGAGACCGCGTAATCAACTCAATAGACTTCTCAATAATGAACGGAGCCTGGCTTACCAATAATGCGACCTCCGACCTCAACAAAGACGGAATTGTAAACAGCCTGGATTTTTCAATAATGAACGGGAACTGGTTAAAGACTTATTGAGCCTTCATTATATACAGGCCCATACGAGTATGCTATAATATACGCATGACCATCCGAAGTTTTATCAAAAAGCACCCATATTTAAATTGGTATACTAAGGATTTAAAACATCTTTCGAATGAAGCAATTGTCGAAAGTGTGCTTAACTATGGAGATTTTAGCGATGTTAAAAAACTTACCTCTGCTCTCGGTTCAAAAAAAACCGCCAAAATTTTTTACAAACAAGTAAGGCGTACTCGGCGAAATTACGACCCAAAGATTGAAAACTATTTTAAATTATATTTTCGAAAATACATATAGATGCACAAAGAAATATTGACGAAGAATCAGATTGCGCTTCTGCCGCTTATCAGGCGTTTTTCTAAAAAATTCGGATTGGTGGGCGGAACAGCCATCGCGCTTCATATCGGCCACAGGCGGTCAATTGATTTTGATCTTTTTACCGATAAAAGTTTTGATAACGCCGCGGTCAGAAACTCCATTGTCCGGCTAAAAAAAATTAGCAAAGTGTTGAGAGACGAACGCGGCCAATATACTACTGTAATAAATGGAGTCAATTTAACATTTCTTTATTATCCATATCCCATTAAATATTCTAAACGTATAAGTAGAGCAATCCGAATGCCTGATTTGCAGACACTGGCCGCCATGAAGGCATTCGCGCTGGGGCGAAGAGCAAAATGGAAAGATTACGTGGATCTTTTTTTTATTATGAAAAATTATTTAACGCTCAATCAAATTATTAAAAAAACCAAAAGAATATTCGGTAATGAATTTAATGAGAAAAATTTCCGCGCACAGCTCGCATATTTCAAAGATATAGATTATTCGGAAAAAGTTATATTCATGAAAGGATGTCATGTTAAAGACGCAATTATTGAAAAAGAACTGATAAAATTTAGCATGGAATAAGATACAGATAGATTTTTATTTAATCTATCCCCATTGTTCTTTTTGCCCCCCCCTAAATCCGAGGTAGAATATATAGATGAACAAAAAACACTTAGCTATTTTCTTTCTGCCCCTGTTTTTTGTATTAACTGTTATTTTTTCTCCTCAAGCCCAAGCCGCCGCTCCCACCACGGGACTTGTCGGCTATTGGAAGTTTGATGAGGGGACAGGACAAAACGCCACTGATTTATCCGGAAGCGGTTTTGGCGTCACGCTTGGCGCTACCACTGCTTCCGAAACTTCCGATCCAACATGGACAGTTTCCGGGAAAGTAGACGGAGCCTTGGATTTCGACGGAGGTGACCGCGTAATAAATACCGCTGTATCAATATTCGGAGCCACAAAAACATTTTCATACTGGATCAAAAATGATACAGCGGGAATTATAAAAACCTTATCAACACTCTATATCCAGGATGCCGGAAAAAGAATTTGGATTTACAAATCTGCTAATGAAACAATCGCCCTTCAGTATTGCAATAATGCTGGCTGTTCTACTAATTACTCAACATTTACGGTCGGTATAAATGAGTGGACACATGTTGCCGTTGTGCATAATGAATCAACGGGGCAGATAGATTTTTATAAAAACGGGGCCTATTCAGGCACAAAGACAGTGGCGCAAACAGGAAATTTCACCTGGAATGAAGTACATATAGGCGCATATGCGAATGGATCATACGGATATGACGGCATAATTGACGAAGTCCGCATTTACAATCGCGCTCTCTCGGCACAAGAGATTACGGATATCTATAACGACGCAGGCACAGTCCCAACACCAACACCAACCCCTACCCCTACCCCTACTCCAACTCCTACTCCCATCCCCACGCCTACGCCAACACCAATAGCCACCCCTACTCCAACTCCCACCACGACGCCAACCCCGACACCCACCCCAACCCCAATTCCTGTCTCTGGATCATTTTTCCAAAATCTCGCTGTTCAAAAAGTAAACGCCCCGCCTATCAATGGACCCACGGGTACTTTTAGAGAAGTTTATGAGGTTTGGAGCGACGGGCCGGTATATGGGGGCGGGAAATACTATTTTAGCTACCAGTCAACGTGCTCTCCCGGTACCACTCTTACCGACGCCGTTGTTATGTCTTATGACACTGCAACGGGAGCTTGGAATTCAGGGGTAGCAGGCAAGATTAAATGCGGCTTTCCGCATGCTTTGACGTCACAGATATATCGCTTCCCAGATAATTATCCAAACATTGCGTTCCGCGGCAGGCTGATCCAATTTTTCGAGGCGGATACCACGGTTGATCCTGAACCGTGTGTGATCTCAACTCCGTATTGCATTCGTTATGCCATCAGCAACAATCCCAATGACGTAACTTCGTGGGGACCGATACAAGTGATGAAAGACGCAAACACGAACGCCACAATTAATTTGCATCCTTTGGGGGGCGGAGGTTTTGATTCCACTGGAACGCTGCATATGATTGGACAGGGGTCAGGCTCGGTTGCATACCTGCGAATGGATACAAACTTGAAATTTAAGTTCTACGATTTGATAAAAGGATCCAGCAGTAATGTAAATAGTCCGGGTTGCGTCTTGGCCACAAGAATATTTTCGGACGATACGATTTTTGTTGCTTGGGGGACGGGAGGAGGAGATTGTGACAGTGCCGTAGACCCATATGTGATCCGGTTCGCGAAATCAACAGATAGAGGCAACACTTGGACAAATGTTGCCGGGACGTACCCATTTACAAAAGAAACAGGCATTTATTTTGGCAACGCAACCTTTGATGTAAGGGCCGGATATCCTTATTGGTTTAAAATGGATAAGTTAAGCGATGGGACTCCGCTTGTTGTTACAGCGAATAGCAACGTAAGCAACGGACATCCTATAATTTGGAAATGGTCCGGTTCCGGCGCGATATGGAACAGTTATGTGGCTTCTTTGCCGACTACTCACCAGTATTCCAACGGCGGGGCGATTAATGTTATTGACGACAATAATATTATTGTTCAGGTTCTTGATGCTTACGATAGCGGAAACATGTATGAATATGTTGTAACAAACGGCGGTACGACATGGAATAATCCTTTAGTCATTTTTCCGCCAGCGTCTGGTTCGAGATATACTATTAGAACGCGCGGTTCGTTGGTTACGCCTCCCGGCCAAAACCAGCGAATACTTCTTAATTGGGCGGTGCGGTATGAACCGCCAAATGTGGTTCCTTATTACGATGTCTATTTTCTAGACAGATTAGTCTCGCAAGCGCTTGCGCAGGTGCCTCCAGGCACACAACCAGCGCCCACTCCCACTCCTATTCCCACACCAACCCCGACACCAACTCCCACCCCAACCGCCCCTCTCTCAGGCGACCTAAACGGGGACAGAGTCATCAACTCAATAGACTTCTCAATAATGAACTCCGCTTGGCTTACGAATAACGCGACCTCCGACCTCAACAAAGACGGAATTGTAAACAGCCTGGATTTTTCAATAATGAACGGGAACTGGTTAAAGACCTATTGAGCCCTTCATTATATACATCTCCTTATGCACATTGTTCTTTTTGCCCCCCCTAAATCCGAGGTAGAATATATAGATGAACAAAAAACACTTAGCTATTTTCTTTCTGCCCCTGTTTTTTGTATTAACTGTTATTTTTTCTCCTCAAGCCCAAGCCACCGCTCCCACCACGGGACTTGTCGGCTATTGGAAGTTTGACGGCAACGCCTCCGATTCTTCCGGCCTCGGCAATAACGGCACCCTTGTCGGAGGCCCCACCTTCACAACGGGCAAAATCGGCCAGGCTTTATCTTTTGACGGGGTGGATGATTTTGCTTCAGCAGCCGTAGATTTATCCTCTACGAACAAACTGGCCATATCTTATTGGATGAAAATCGATGCGTTCTGGCCCGATAAAATACAAGGGATGGAGTTCACGGCAAATTCTAACTTAAACGCAGGAAGCTTTAATCTGTACTCAGATTCTACAATGTATTCTGTAGCTATGCACACCGGAGCTGGTTTATCGAGGAAACGATTCACACGGCCAAGTACTGGTGTGTGGCATCACTACGTTGTCCATTTTGACGCTAGTTTACCGAGCACCGAAGAAGTTGGACCAGTCTACGTTGACGGCGTGTCGCAATCGTTAACAATTGCAACCTCAATGGAAAACACAGGCAATTTTGCAAACTCTACGCTATATCTAATGTCGCGCGGCGGAGCATCGTTGTTCGGCGCAGGTCAAATCGACGACGTCCGCATTTACAACCGCGCACTCTCTGCTCAAGAAGTTCTCGATATCTACAACGACACAGGCATTACCCCAACTCCCACCCCCACACCTACTCCAACTCCCACCACCTCATCTGGTCCAATAGTCTGGTACAAGTTTGACGGTAACGCCTCCGATTCCTCCGGCTTCGGCAACAACGGAACGTTAGTTAACGGCCCCACTTTCACAACCGGTAAAATCGGTCAGGCTGTGAACTTTGATGGGGTGGATGATTATGTTGATGCGGGCAGTGCGATTACTGCAACAACCAACATTACTCTTTCAGTATGGATAAAAGTATCTAACACTCCGACACTGTTGCTGCGCCTTATTACTAACAGTGATGTTAATATAGGCAGCAACGGCTACGGAATAATTCTATCTAATGGCGCTTGCGGAGCCGGTGCAGAGATTAACGTGATACTTCCGGGATTGAATTGTGATGCCGTAAACTCAACTACTAATCTTTCTATCAACGAATGGCATCTTGTAACTTTGACTCGCGATACTGTCACTTGGAGATTATATTCAGATGGCCAATTAAAACATACCGGGACTCAAAATCCCGCCACTCCCGATGGGAAAATACTTATTGGTAGGTTCGGCCAGGTTGCACATCTCATCGACGACGTCCGCATTTACAACCGCGCACTCTCTGCTCAAGAAGTTTTAGATATTTACAACGACACCGGCGTTACTCCTACTCCCACCCCCACACCTACTCCAACTCCTACACCAACCCCAACCCCCACTCCGACACCGACGCCGAGTGCTAACGCGGCGGTAGTAACCTATCCCGCACCTACCGGTCCAAACAGCATCCCTTTGTCTTCCGCTTTTACTGTTATGGCTGGCGGGCAAACGGTTGATGTATATCAGGTAAAGGTTCCGCCGCGGTTCATCGGTTACAGCCAGTGTCCGTCAAGCAACGAGATTGCGTCAATGGCATATTTTGATTTTAGCGGTTCGGTAAATGTACAAATAACTTCAACGGTTCCGGTCTCGAATGTTGCAATCCGCCCGCTCCGACATAATATCCAGCCAACCGTAAACGGTAACACGATCAGCTTTTCTCTTACAAAGCCGGTGAATCTTTCAGTTGAGATAAACGGAGACGACCGCCACAATTTGCATTTGTTTGCAAATCCCATGGAAGTCAACAAACCCAGTCCTTCAGATCCTAACGTTCTTTATTACGGGCCCGGCGTATATGGCGATGGGTCATATATATATCCCGGCGGGAAAACCGTATATGTAGCCGGCGGGGCGATTTTATACGCTTCGATTTATTCTGTACCGGGGGGGGACATCCGCGGACGCGGTATAATTAGCGGAGCAAAAACTACAAAGTCATGCACGGGAAATGTAGCACCGACCCTGATAGGTATTCGCCATGCTTCAGCAACTCTTGAGGGATTTATCGGCCTGGATTCTGCGGGATGGAATACGGCGCTTTATGATATGCCAAGCCTTTCCATTGATAATGTAAAATTCATTTCCTGGCGGGGGAATGGCGAGGGAATAGGAATAATGAGTATTTCTAGCGCTACGGTCAAAAATGTTTTTATCCGCTCAACTGATGATATTTTTGACATAAAGTCGGAACCCTACTTTTGGCCATCCTCAGGCAGACCCGCGGAAAATATTAACTATCAGGATTCAGTCGGCTGGGCAGATGGCGCCGGGCATGCAATTTCTATAATGGAACAGGCCGCTCTGTATGCCCGCAATATAATGTATAAAAATCTTGACATCATACATTCTTATACGCCTATAGTCTATTTTGAGTGCTGTTTTGAAACGGGCGAACAGTATAATATTACGCTTGATGATATCCGGGTTGAAGACATGCAAGGAGCCCAGATTTTTGATATACAACCCAATGAGAAAGGCAATGTCCATGATGTTTATGTAAATAACTTCCAAATATTAGGAGGCAATATTAGGCCGTCTATTATAGACGGTACAAATTCCACCCACAGGGCCTACAATATTACATTTAACAACCTAAAATATCTCGGGAATATCATATTAAGCCCTGCGACAGGCCAATTTACTATCGGGAGCAATACTTCAAATATTAATTTTATTCAGGATAGTGCTACTCCAACCCCGACACCGACTCCAACACCAATAACCTCAACTAAATTCCTAATCAACGACCGTGTTCAGGTCACCGCGGAAGGAAACCTTAACGTTCGCTCCACAGCCAATGGAACTCTTCTTGGAACTCAACCCGATGGTGCTTTAGGCACCGTCATCGGAGGGCCTACAAACTCCGGAGGGTTCAATTGGTGGAACATCAATTTTGACTCCGGAGTTGATGGTTGGTCAGTTGAGGATTATTTGACTAAATATATTGTTTCTCCGACCCCGACACCGACAATCACAACTTCAGGAAATATTTATTATGTTTCGACAACAGGTTTAGATTCCAATACTTGCGAACAGGCGAAAAATATCAATACGCCCAAGAAAACAATTTGGGGTGCGGTTCAGTGCTTGACGGAAGGTGTGGGCGGACGGATTGAGATTCGGGGAGGAACATACACTGACAGCTTTGGTAATGGGCGATGGATTAAGTCCGGTGCAAGCTGGACAGCCCCGACTACCATAAAACCCTACAACGGTGAGTTTGTTACGATTACCCCCGAAACAATTCTTTCCCCACAGTGGGGTGGTACAGACCCGACAATAACTAATAACGCATGTGGATGGGGCATCAACGGGTCTTATATTATTGTTCAGGACATGATTTTTGATGGAGCGCCTTTCTGCAGTTCTTATGGTTGGAACGGATTTTATTTAAACGACACAGCACACCATATTCGCCTGAGCAATTTGGAAATAAAAAACTTTACAGGGCAAATTTACGGCGGAAGTTCACACGGAGTCTATACCGTAAACCCAAGTCATCACATCGAGATTCTAAATAGCAACATTCATCATAACGGTAACGCTGCGGCTTCGGTGTTGGATCATGGTCTTTACATCAACTCAGATGATTCTCTGTTTGAAGGCAACTTGATTCACGACAACGCCGGTCAAGGGTTGCAGTTTTGGGGCTATCCAGACACCAACAGAAATATCTTCAGGCGCAATAGGGTTTATAGCAATGGGACTATGGGGTTTGCCGTAAAGGGTTTCGACCACTTGATCTACAATAACTTGTTTTATAACAACGCCAACATTGGTATCGCGATCGGCTACGGCACGATAGGCTCTTCGCGTAATCAAATTTACAATAACGTGGTGTATAACAATAACTATGGCATCACAGTTGGCGCTTACGCGAGTAGCGCACCGACTGACAACGTTGTTCAAAACAACATCGTCATGAACAACGCGGCGCGAGGAATCTCGATCTGTGGAACGTACAGCGGTTTTTGCGCAGCGTATCCACCTGATGGAACCATCATTCAGTACAATTTGCTCTATGGGAATGGTTTCGCCAACGCGATTTTAAATGAGGGTACGAATTCTACGATTAGCAATAACACGATTGCTGATCCAAAACTCATAAACGCCGCCGGAGGAGATTTTTATCTCCAATCAATCTCTCCCGCAATCAACACCGGAGCAGATCTTTCATCCACCTTCACTACAGATTTTTTTGGCGCAACCCGCGTTCTCCCGTTCGACATCGGCGCTTTTGAATACGGCGGAACCGTTACTCCAACCCCAACACCTACTCCTGCTCCCACCCCAACTCCATTAGCAGGCGACCTCAACGGAGACCGCGTAATCAACTCAATAGACTTCTCAATAATGAACGGAGCCTGGCTTACCAATAACGCGACCTCCGACCTCAACAAAGACGGAATTGTAAACAGCCTGGATTTTAGCCTTATGAATTCTAATTGGCTCAAGACTTATTAAGCGGTAAAATATATAGATGAACAGAAAGTACTTAGCTGTTTCGTTCGTTGCCCTGTTTTTCGTATTAACTGTTATTTTTTCTCCTCAAGCTCAAACCACCCAAGCCGGAGAAACCGTTCTTGGAAATCTTGCCGTATCAATGTCGTCCGGAACGTGGGTGCAACTTACGACTAATAATTTTAACGATGGTGCGGTCTTGCATCCGGTAGTCGGCACAGGTTGCGGCAGCGGCCTAGAATACATGGACGAAGCGCACTGGAACCCCATCAATAGCACGGTGATGATTCTCGGCGGCTCGCATCCCAGTGGCGGCATCGGATGCACAAATACGACGGTGTTCGCTAAGTACACCGAGTCGAGCAACACCTGGATGAACACCCTGCCAAACCCGTCTCCCAACTACGACAGCGCCTTCATCATTGCGAGCGGCGGCATCGATAGTCTCGGCCACGGATATCATCACCAGGCTATCGTCGCGGCGACTGGCGACCTGTATCACCGGCAGTACGGCAGCGGCAAGGTGATGAAATTCAGCCAGAGTTCTCAAACTTGGTCTCAATGTTCCGTGATTCCCGGCCCGCAACAGGTGGCGGGCGCTCTTGAATATTTTCCCGATCGCAATAGCCTGGTTCATCTCGATGGCGACTGGGGCGTTTATGAATTATCCCTGGCGTCTGGCAATTGTACTAGCGCGTCATGGGTACAGCGCGCAAGCGCGATAGGCGGCGGGTTTTCTCCGCAACTGACCGGACTTTTTTCTTACGATAACCAATCAATTTACAGCTCGGCTTGCCAGTGTATCATCATGGGCGGCGGCAACAACAGCAGGGCATTGTACAGGTATAACACAAATGGAACCTTCAGCGCCGTTGCTACATCTCCGGTTCCAATAGAAATCCCCCAAGGCGGACGTGGGACAATTTTTACGCGCGATCCGGTTACAAATCGTGTCCTTGTCTGGAATCATTCCAACGCATGGACAACGATGTATGAGTACGACCCTGTGGCAAATACATGGGCAACGATAATCCGGACAAGCCCGATGTTCCCCGGTCCAGAAGGCGGAGTAACCGAAACTGTCGCGGTGCCGATTTCAACTTATGGCGTCATCATGTTTGTATCGTCGGGCAGCTCATCTGGAGGCAGAGTTTATATTTACAAACATTCTGCCGGCTCAGGAACTCCCATTGAGCCCACTCCCACACCAACTCCTACCTCCACACCGACTCCCACCCCAACTCCTGTGCCTGTCCAAACCAATCCTGTAGGTTGGTGGAAGTTTGATGACGGTTTCGGAACTTCCGCCACGGACTTTTCCGGCTTCGGCAACAACGGAATACTCATAAACGGCCCCACTTTCACAACCGGCAGAATCGGCAACGCCCTCTCATTTGACGGAGCAGATGATTATGTAAACGCTGGCTCCGCGTCTTCATTAAGCAACCTAAACTCCTTTACCTACTCCGCATGGATTTATCCAAAATCCCAGGGAGAAGGAGGATACGGAGTTATTATGGCAAAAGGCGGACCAAATGTCGGCTACAAACGCTTCTTAATCAACAGTAGCTGCAACAACGCTCTTGAAATTACCATTGAACGCTCATCGGCCAATGCTTTTGTATGCTCTGCCGCAAACTCCATCTCAATGAATACCTGGCAGTTTGTAACTGTGGCTTACAGCAGCACAGACGGTCCGCGTCTGTATAAAAACGGAGCAGAGATGAGTTACCAAGGTTCTCGAAACATAGGGTCTGGATCTGAATTATCCGACTCCGGCTCAAACCTCCAAATTGGTAATTGGTACAACACTGCCACTGGAAATTTTAACGGCCTTATTGATGATGTCCGCGTTTATAACCGCACACTTTCGGCTCAAGAAATTCTAGATATTTATAATTCGGCGGGCGGAATAACACCCACACCCACTCCGACCCCCACTCCGACTCCTACCCCAACCCCCATAATTTCAGGAGGTTCACTTTCCAGTCTTGCGACTTCAATGTCGCCCGGAACTTGGGCACAGCTTACGACCACGAATTATAATAACGGCGCCATATTACGCGCTCCTGACGGCGGGAGTATGCTGGAGTTCGGCGACAAGGCGGGATCATGGAACTCCGTTGATAACACGGTCCTGGTTTTAGGCGGTTCGCGTCCACAGACCGGTTCTTTGTCAACTGTCTTTGTTAAATATACCGATTCGTCGAACACTTGGGTGAATACTTTGCCAAACGTGGTTCCGACTTACGACACGTCAACCGTTTATCAAACAGGCATTGTGCATGCTTACCATCACAATGCAATTGATCCCACCACGGGTGATTACTATCATCGCCAGTACTACACCGGTAAAGTAATGAAATTTAGCCACGCTGCACAATCATGGTCGCAATGTTCGCCATGGGGAGCGGGCGCCTATCAAGCAGCCGGCGCGTTGGAGTATTTTCCTGACCGCAACAGCCTAGTGTTTCTTGACGGTGATTGGGGAGTATGGGAGCTTTCTTTAGCATCCGGAAATTGCAACGGTACATGGGTTCAGCGCGCGAGCACGATAGGAGGAGGATTCTCTCCGCAGCTTACCGGAGTTTCTGCCTATCACAATCAGTCACAATATAGCTCACGCTGCCAGTGCGTTATTATGGGCGGCGGCAACAATAGCAGAAAGCTCTATCGGTATAATTCCAATGGGACGTTCATTTCTGTCGCCGATGCTCCGATGCCCATAGCTATTCCTCAGGCGGGAGCGGGAACAATTTTCACCACAGATCCTGTTACGGGATTAATCCTCGTTTGGGATTATTCCAACGCATGGACAACTATGTATCAGTATGATCCGGCCACAAATATTTGGACCGCAATTGCGAGAACAAGTCCGATGTTTCCCGGTCCTGAAGGCGGCGTGACCGAAACTATAGCCGTTCCTATTTCAAATTACGGCGTAATCATGTTTGCTTCGTCCGGATCTACCTCCGGCGGTCAAGTAATGCTGTATAAACATTCTGTCGGTGGTGGGAATATAACCCCCACTCCGACTCCTACCCCAACTCCCACCCCAACCCCCACTCCAATTTCGGGCTCTTCAGATTTTCAGACGCGCTGTTCCGCTGCAGGCGTTGTTAAATGTGTCGGATTTGATTCAACTTCCGAGATCTCCGGTACATGGGGGAATAGTCCCCAAGGTTCAGTGCCTAATCCCAACTTGCCGGTAATTGATACATCAACCAAATCATCCGGTTCGGGTTCACTTAAATTTACCGTCGCCCCCGGTGCTGTCGGAGGCTCTGCAGGCTCATTTTTTGCCAACTTCTCCAATGACTATTCCGTACAATTCGGCGAAAATTCGGAATTTTATGAACAATGGAGAATGCGCATTGATAATAATTTCTTCACGGCAACTCAGGGGAGAGCCGGCATGAAGCATGCCATAACCGGCACCGGCAGCCGTCCGGGCGTTCCCGCGTCTTCCTGCACTGACCTTGAACTCGTCGTTCAAAATAACGGTGCTCGCGGTTTTCCGCAGATGTACCATTCATGTTCGGGAGGCCCTATAAATTATGAAGCGATATTCGACGATCGGTATGGCGACTATGATTTCAAGCTTCAAAACGCGAGGTCAGCCCCATATTGTTTGTATTCGCAGTCATCAACAGGTTACTTTCCGCCAAACGGCAACTGCTTTGCGTATTTCCCGAACGAATGGGTTACATTCCAGCTGCACGCCAAACTCGGTCCGCGTCAGATAATAGGTGGCTGGGGATATTATACCAACAGCACCGTAGAGCTTTGGATGGCGCGCGATGGCCAGCCGTCACAGCTTATTATCAGCTCTTCCGGAAAAAATCTTGAATCGCAGGACGTTAACGAAAGATACGGACAAATTTGGCTTATGCCGTATAGCGGAGGAGATATTTATCCCAATGGAGGAATATCTTGGTACGATGATCTAATTATATCCAGAAATAAAATCGCTGACCCCGGAACAGGCAGTATCAGCCCTACTCCAACGCCGACTACCTTAGCAGGCGACCTCAACGGAGACCGCGTAATCAACTCAATAGACTTCTCAATAATGAACGGAGCCTGGCTTACCAATAACGCAACCTCCGACCTCAACAAAGACGGAATTGTAAACAGCCTGGATTTTAGCCTTATGAATTCTAATTGGCTCAAGACTTATTAAGCGGTAAAATATATAGATGAACAGAAAGTACTTAGCTGTTTCCTCCCTGGCCCTGTTTTTTGTATTAACTGTTATTTTTTCTCCTCAAGCCCACGCCGCCGCTCCAACAACGGGCCTTGTTGGCTATTGGAAGTTTGATAACAACGCCTCCGACTCTTCCGGCTTCGGAAACAACGGCACCCTCGTAAACGGCCCCACCTTCACAACAGGCAGAATCGGGCAGGCTTTGAGTTTTGACGGGGTGGATGACTTTGTAACAAAGTTCGGCGCATCGTTTAGCATGGCCGCTCCGTATACGATTTCCGCATGGGTGTATCCGTACAGCACTGGTGGAAATGATTCTCAATTTATTATGTCGAATGACGGAGGCCAGCAATTTAGGGTTGGAAGAGCTAATAAAAGATTGGAATTAAGAATAGGGGACACTTCAGGAGGACAAGCTATTTTTGGGTCTTCAAATACGATTACGCTTGATGCATGGAATCACGTTGTTGTTCAGATGGCGACCGGCAACGGAAATGTTACATTTTGCGTCAACGGAACTTGTGAGGGCCGTGCAAATGGGTCAACAATAGATGCCAACAGTACTCTTTATGTGGGGACGGATAGCGGGCCGTTCGTTTTTTCACATGAAGTGTTAGACGATGTCCGCGTGTACAACCGGGCGCTTTCGGCACAAGAAGTTTTAGATATTTATAATGATCTGGGCGTTACTCCTACTCCAACCCCCACACCAACCCCAACCCCGACACCGACAATTTCAACAACAGGCTGTACTCACTATGCCTCTCCCTCCGGAGGAGGGAATGGACTCTCCCAATCTTCACCGTTTCAAATTGCAAATTTCAAGCAGTTAGCAAGTCCCGGGATGACACTTTGTCTGCTAGACGGCGTCTATTCCGGCGATAGTTCCAAAATGTTGCAGATCCCCACGATGGGCATTAGTCCGTCACCGATAAATGGCACAGCGTCCGCCCCCATTACGATCAGAGCAATCAATGAAGGAAAAGTTTTGATAGACGGTCAGGACAGCGTTCGCCCGATTGACGTAAGCGCGGCATGGATCATTATTGAAGGTGTCAATGCCAGGCGCGGAGACAATAGTGTTGTTTCGCTAAGAGGGAGTAATTCTATCGTTCGACGCGTCGTTGCGTGGGATGCAGGTGTTGATGGAGATGGTGTTTTCAGCATAGCGGGTCAAAACAATCTTTTTGAAGATGTGGCAGGGTTCGGACCGGCCCGTAAAATATTACATGCAGGTGCCGGAGGTGCGAATGGGACAGGTGTAAACAATGTAGTGCGTAGAATGTGGGGTAGATTCGAGTCTAACCCAAATTTCGTATCATTCCCTGATAACGTGTTTGAATTGGGCTACGGGCAGGACGGGGTAACTATAGAGAATGTTGTCGGCACTTGGGACCGTAAGGCCACTAACATCAGCACAGGCAGACTTGGTACGCCTGAAGCGATAGGAGATGTATTCCGTACACAGAACAGTAAATTTTTAGGTAGCATTTTCTATGTGCGCGGAGACGAATTGTATGATCCGGGCGCAATGTTTGGTACGAGTAATGATGGAGGGTCGCCGGCGCAGAACGGAGACTATCACACCACGACTAATGTAGTGTTAAAAGATTTAGTATCATTCATACCAATTGAAACTACTGTACCCGCTAACATCCAGCCGTTTGTTCTTAGGTATGCTCCAGAATATCCAGTCAGTAATACCAACACGTTTGAAAACCTAATAGGCATTAATGAAGACGGCACAACTTCTACTTACAAGACCGGGTGGATACCGATAGGTAATGGCATTACCGATTATACAAGTGCGACGGTCGCGAACATCTGGAATAATGTTTCTGGCGTTTGCAAGCGATATGTAAATGGATCTTTGACAAATGAGCCGTTATGGCCTTGGCCGATGAACCAGAGGATTATTGATGCGCTGACAGTCGCCACCGGCTATAACGGCGAGGGCTACAGTGGCGTCAAAATCGTTGATGTGACCCAAAACATGATTGATATTTTCGGTCCAATTCCCACCCAATGCAAAACCGGAGGAGTTACCCCCACCCCCACCCCAACACCAGCCTTAAACCCAGCAGTCTCAATAAGTAATACTTCTGTTGCTCCGGGAGGAACAATCATAGCCAATGTCTCCGAAGGAGCAAGCGGACTTCAGGAATGGGTAGCTCTATACAATGCAGCTGATCCTGATTCAGCGTACTCCGTCACAGACGCCGCCCATCCATCTGGCAATTGGCAATATCTTAATGGCACTCAAACCCAACCTTCCGTAGGATTAAGTTCAGCCACTCTGACATTTATAGTCCCCACTGTTCCCGGAACTTACAACTTCAGATACTTTGCTCAAAACGGTTTCAGTAATCGACTTGCCCTAAGCCAGAATTTCGTAGTTACTGCGCTCGCAGGCGACCTAAACGGCGACCGCATAATCAACTCCATAGACTTCTCAATAATGAACGGAGCTTGGCTTACCAATAACGCGACCTCCGACCTCAACAAAGACGGAATTGTAAACAGCTTGGATTTTAGCCTTATGAATTCTAATTGGTTAAAGACTTATTAACATGTCGCATTTTAACCATTATCAGAAGTATTATATAATAAACGCATGAAAAAACTTACATACATTTTCGCATTATCAGCTTTAATTCCCGCCTTTGCTTCCGCCGCAACCCTCTCGCTTTCTCCCTCCTTCAAATCTGTTGATCCTGGGGAGACTTTTACGGTCGATATCCTATTGGACACGGAGGGGGAGGCAATAGACGGAGCAGATATTACTTATCTCAAGTATGATCAGGCAATACTTCAGGTTGAGAAAGTTACTCCTGGGTCGCTTATGGCGATGACATTGTCCAATACAGCTTCTAACGGTCAGATTCAATTTTCGCAGGTTATAAACGGCGGAGGAGTACGCTACAACGGCAAGGGTACGCTTGCTACAATTACTTTCAAGGCTTTGTCCGGCGGGAAGGCGGAAGTTAAGTTTGACTTCATTAAAGGTGATACTAGAGACACCAACGTCGCCGGCAACCAAACCGATCTTTTAGCGGCGGTTACTAACGGAAGCTATAGCGTTTCCGGTGCAGGCTTTGCTTTGGACCGCACAACTATTTACGTACTTTTGGGTTTAGCTATCCTTGGTGTTGCTATTATATTGTATAGGTCCAAATTTAAGCAAAGTTAGGGCAAAAAGATATCAACAATGCTCTCTTTTAACAAAGTAGTTAAAGTAATATAATAAAATCATGATTTATAAAAATGTTATTTCCCCCATGTTTATGTTTCTTGCGTTGCCGGTTATTGCCTCTGCCGCCTCGCTAGCCGTCTCGCCCAGTTCGCAATCGGTCACCGTTGGGCAGATTTTTACGGTCAGTGTCATCCTTAATACAAGCGGGCAGGCGATTGACGGGACCGATATCACTTACCTTAATTTCAACCCTGCCTTATTGCAGGTTGAAGATGATAACACCTCTTTGTCCGGCATACAAATTACTCCGGGACTTTTAATGCCTATAACTGTCTCTAACAGCGCGGACAATGCATTGGGCAGGATCCAGCTATCTCAGGTTGCCGCCGGCGGTACCAGTTTTAACGGACAAGGTACACTCGCATCAATACGGTTCAGGGCTCTCGTTTCCGGGACTGCGAGTGTTACGTTTAATTTCACTGCAGGCAATACCCAGGATACGAATGTTGCCGCGGCGGGCGTTGATCTTTTGACTTCCGTCACGAACGGAAGCTATACGATTTTGGCTCCAGACACCACGGCGCCTAACACCCCCACCGGCCTTAATGCGACAGCGGTTTCCACAACACAAATAAATCTTTCCTGGAACGCATCCACCGATCCTACTGTGGCGGGTGCTGTAACTTCAGGTGTTGCCGGCTATCACATATATCGGAGCATCGGCGCCGGCAACACCAGCCCGTCAGCTTTTAGCCTTTTCACATCAGTCAGCGGAACTACTTTTTCAAATACCAATCTTACTCCGGGCACGGTTTATAATTATCAGGTTGTGGCGTTTGATGTTGCAAATAACGGAAGTTTTGCCACATCTCCGGTTACCGCCACAACACAAACAGCGTTCGATTTCTCTATTGCAAACGGTGGAGCCAAGACCGTCATAGCCAGCCAGTCTATTGCTAATACTGTAACTGCGACACTTATTGCCGGCATTTCGCAGTCTTCAACTTTTTCAGTTTCCGGTTTGCCATCGGGGGCTTCCGGGTCATTTTCTCCGGCCACCTGCACCCCAACTTGTTCAACTGTTCTGACTATTTCTACAGCTTCATCGGTTACCGGAGGTAATTATCTAACAACTGTAACTGCCGTTGCCGGCGGACTAACAAGGACAAGCTCATTTACGCTGACCATATTAATTCCGCTGGCAGGCGACTTGAATCTGGATAGAGTAATCAATTCAATAGACTTCTCCATTATGAACGGAGTTTGGCTTACCAATAACGCGACCTCCGACCTCAATAAAGACGGCACTGTGAATTCGCTTGACTTTTCCATACTGAACAGGAACTGGATGGGAACTTATTAACAACGGCAAATTTAAAGATTTATTTAGAAGTTTAAAAGTATTATATAATAAACGCATGAAAAAACTTACATACATTTTCGCATTATCAGCTTTAATTCCCGCCTTTGCTTCCGCCGCAACCCTCTCGCTTTCTCCCGCCTCCCAATCCGCTAATCCAGGGCAAACTTTCACAGTCAATGTTATGCTCGATACGCAAGGGCAAGCAATAGACGGCGTAGATTTAACCTATTTAAGATACAATCCGGCATTGCTCCAAGTAGTAAGCGTTACACCAGGCTCATTAATGCCTTTAACGCTTTCTAACAGTTTTGCGACAGCCGGCCAGATCCAATTTTCGCAGGTTACAACCGGAGGAACCCGTTACACCGGGCAGGGAGTTCTTGCCGCCATAACCTTTAAAGCTTTAGCCGGCGGACAGGCGAGTGTTGCATTTGACCATGTTCAGGGAAATACCAGAGACACCAATGTTGCCGGCAATCAAACAGACCTTCTGACGACAGTTACTAACGGAAGCTATGGCGTTTCGGGTGCTCCGCCTGTAGCGACTCCGACTCCTCCGTCCACCACGCCACCTGTTGTTCCTCCTGGTTTTACGTATAGATTTACCCGAGGTTTTTATGTCGGTTCCAAACACGAAGAAGTCCGCCAACTCCAGATGTTTTTGAATAATTTCGGCTTTACGGTTTCTGCGCAGGCGGAAGGTTCTAAAGGGCAGGAGACAACTTTCTTTGGTGTCTTGACAAGAAACGCATTGGCTCGATTCCAGGAGACTCATATGCCGGAAGTTGCCGTTGCTGACCGCGGTTATTTTGGACCCAAATCAAGAGCAAAGATAAACGCGATAAATGGATTGCAGCAGGCAAGCTCTTCTTCGCAAAATCCCACCGTCCAGGATCTTCTTCAGCAGATTCAACAGCTCCAGAGTCAGCTTGATGCCTTGCAGGGAAGATAGTCCGAGCAGAGAGCATATAAATGAACAAAAAACACTTAACTATCTCCTCCCTAGCCCTGTTTTTTGTATTAACTGTTATATTTTCTCTTCAAACCCACGCCGCCGCACCAACATCAGGCTTAATCTCCCACTGGAAGTTTGACGGCAACGCTTTCGACTCTTCTGGCTTCGGCAACAACGGCACTTTGGTTAACGACCCCACCTTCACAACCGGCAAAATAGGCCAGGCGATAAATCTTGACGGGGTGGATGATTATGTGAGCGTAGGCAGTGTAGGTATCAATACAGGCGCGCCTTTCACTATGTCTGTCTGGATATATCATCAGACTACAATAGACTATGGCACTATCATGGGGTATGACGGCACCCATAGACTTTTAGTGCAAAATGGAAATGATTCATTATTATCACAACAGGATGGAAATTTCTTTTCGGCGGCTAACGCAGTTCCAAATAATCAATGGATCAATGTTGTCTATTGGAACGATGGCACAAAAGAAAGGTGGTATGTGAATGGGATACAATCCGGTTCGGACCATGTGACCGCTAATGCAGAATGGAACGCTGTTTTTTATCTTGGACGATACGATTTAGCAGATACTAATTATAAATACAAAGGCCTCATTGACGACGTCCGCATTTACAACCGCGCACTTTCTGCGCAGGAAGTTTTAGATATTTATAACGACACCGGAGCGGTAGCTCCCACACCGACTCCTACCCCGGCCACCGTCTCCCTTACCGCAAGCCCAACGTCGCTTACTTCGGGATCCATAATCACAGTTCTAGTTTCAGGAGGCCCGGGTAACACAGGAGATTGGGTTGGGCTCTACAGTACTGGAGCTCCTCCGGAAGATGGTACATATATTCATCGCTACGAAAAAAAATACTTGAATAATCAGACAACTCCGCCGGCTACGGGATTAACTTCCGGAACACTTACTTTCATTGCTCCTGCCATACCTTTTACTTACGAATTAAGATTTTTCTCAAATACCGGAGCGCTTCTTGGAAAAAGCAATGCCGTAACCATAACAGGTGGCGGAACTCCAATCCCAACCCCAACCCCAACTCCAACACCGGCAACTACATCCGGCATTGTTTATTATGTTGCAAAGACCGGAAGCGATTCATATTCATGTTCGCAGGCGCAATCAGCAACAACACCGAAACTTACGATTCCGGGAGCTTTGGCTTGCGTTCCGACGGGAGCGGGAGGAGGAGCTGGAAAAACTATCACAATCAAAGCCGGAAGCTATCCGTTTTTTGAAATTACGGATTACTCGGGCGTGGCCGGCAATCCATTTACCATACAGGGCGCTCCCGGCGAAAGCGCGATTATTGATTCCTATCTTGACGGGCAGAGCGGATTCCGTGCGATGAGTATTGACGGGGGAACAGGCATAAACAGGGTCAATTATGTAACTATCCGCAATATGAAATTTACAGACACCAATCCGATGATAGATGTTCACAAGGATTGTCTTAAAACCAAGAGCACTTCGGAATGTACTCCTTTGATTGACACGTATAATTTTCGGACTCGGGGCTTAACGTTCAACGCGGTTTCAAACGTTATTTTTGACAATATTGAGGTATATCACAATTCTTCACAAGGCTTTCAGGGCAATTGTTTGAGCGGCTGTCAGCTTATTAATAGTTCCCTGCATGACAATGGCGCGATAAATTCCGGTTACGGTACTTACATAACGCAGGCCGAAGGGTTTATCATACGGAACAATATCGCGTATAGGAATTCGGGAATGGGTTTTCGCATTGGCACCTCCGGAGGCTCATTTTTCAACAATGGGATTATCGAAAACAATATCGCTTTTGATCAGAACCGCGGGCAGTTTTGGCAGGATGGACAGGGTTTTGTCGGCTTTAACGAGGACGGTTTTCTTCTTTACTACGGAGACAATAACATCTTTCGGAACAATATTGCGTACAACAATGAAGATGTGGGCATCAGCATTCTTGGCACGAACAACAAGGTTTATAACAACACTGTCTATAAAAGCGGGTACAGCAATTATTATCCTCGCGGAATAGTGTTTGATAGCGGCGGCTCAAACAATCACGCGTGGAACAACATCGTTTATGATACCTACGGCGGAATAGATATAGCGAAAGACAGCAGCGGCGGTACGACAGGCAATAATCTCTGCGCAACCCTAAATTCCGCTTGCCAGTTTTCCGGGAATCCCTTCTTTGTTGGAGCTCCCAGCGCTAATTTCCATCTTCAGTCAACCTCTCCGGCCATAAACAAAGGAGCAACGCTTTCAGACGTCCTCAAAGACTTTGACGGAGTCTCTCGTCCGCAGGGGGGTGCGTATGATATCGGAGCGTTTGAATATGGCGGAACAGTTTCTCCAACCCCAACCCCTACTCCCACGCCTACGCCAACCACAACAACATCCTGTAATTATTATGTTGACCCGAACGGAAACGACACCAACTCCGGAACAAGCGCATCTTCCGCGTTCAGGACGATTCAAAAAGCCGCGGATATTGTAATTGTCGGGAAAACCGTTTGTGTTCAGCCGGGGACATATCCGAATCAGGTGACAAGCAGACGTGGAGGTGTTGCCGGCGCACCGGTAAGATTTATTTCCACCACAAAATGGGGTGCGAAACTTAGCGGTACATATAACGGAATTTGGAGAAATGAAGCGGATTATGTGGATATAGACGGATTTGATGTTACGGGAGAAACACCCTGGGCAATATTAAATTGGAATTCTTATGTGCGAATCACGAACAATCATGTTCACGATGTGATAATGGGAAGTTGGTGTTCTTCTTACGGCGTTTCCGGCGGAGGAGCAGCGATTGACCATGCTGGCGGATCGGCAACGGGAAATATGACTATCGGCAACGTAGTGCATCACGTCGGTCTGGATAACTGTCAGCCCAGTCCAGGATTTCATGCAATTTATCAGGCCAATTCAGGCGGAACCATTGCAAACAATATTATTTACGATGCTTTGTCGTATGGTATTCATGTGTATAAAACAGGCGGAGCGCCCGGAAACACCCTCGTCTATAACAACATTGTTTATAACGGCAAAGTCGGCATCGGTGCTTTTTACGGAAGCGGCAATAAAATATATAACAATACTGTTTATAAAAATTCAGCATATGGCATCTGGGCCGTGGACAGCGGAAGTTTTTATACCAACAACATTGTTTACCAAAACAGTACCAATATTCAGAACGATTCAACCAGCAGTTTTTCCAATAACCTGACTTCCGATCCGTTGTTTGTGAATGCCATCGGCGGAGACCTGCATATTCAATCTGCTTCTCCCGCAATCAATGCCGGCGTTATTCTTCCTGATTTCGCTGCGGATTTTGAAGGACAAACAAGGATAGGAAACTATGATATCGGCGCTGATGAATATGGCGGAATAACCCCCACTCCAACCCCAACTCCCACTCCCACAACTTCCAGTTCCGGCCCAATCTCTCATTGGAAATTTGAAAATAACGCAGCCGATTCTGCGGGAACAAACAACGGAACTCTTATTGGTAGCCCCTCGTTCGTTACGAGCAGGTCAGGACTAGGCCAGGCCCTCTCTTTGGACGGACTAGACGATTACATGCAATCAATCAATACAGTTTCTATCTCTTCCGCCGGCTACACATTGTCGGTCTGGGCTAAAGCGAACGTCTTTACTGATTACGGAGGTCTTATAGACATTGATTTGACCAGCTCCAATAGAATTACGATCTTTGCCCAATCAACAGGAGGAAGCAGGTACATATTCCTGCATAGCGGCAACGGCTCCGGTTCCATCGCCGTACCCGCAACCGTAAATACCTGGTATCACATTACCGTTGTATCAGATTCTTCAGGCCAAAAATTATACGCCAACGGCTCTCTTATTGGCACGGTAAGTTTAGGCGCACAGAACTTCACAGGAACGTTAAGGATAGGAAAAATGTATAATACGGGCACCTTCTTCAACGGCGCAATCGATGATGTCCGCATTTACAACCGCGTCCTCTCCGCAACTGAAGTACAAGCTATATACAATGAAGCGGGGACTTCTCCTACACCTACACCTACTCCCACCCCAATCATCTCAACAAAATTCCAAATCGGGGACAGAGTTCAGGTTACAGCTTCTCCTTCCAGTACAGTACGCTCCTGCGCGGGCCCCGACTGCACAATACTTTACAGCCAGCCTACGGGAGCTTTGGGTATAGTAGTAGGCGGGCCTATCAATACCTCGGCAGGGGTAGATTGGTGGCAAATAAATTATGACACCGGAACTGACGGCTGGTCATTTGAAGGTAATCTTGCGCAGCTCATTTCTCTCCCCGGCGACCTAAACCTCGACCGCATAATCAATTCCATAGACTTCTCAATAATGAACGGAGTTTGGCTTACGAATAATGCGACCTCCGATATCAATAAGGACGGCACGGTGAACTCGTTAGACTTCTCTATTTTAAACGGTAACTGGTTAAAGACTTATTGATAAGGAACACCCCAACTTGGAAGCCGAGCTTCCAAGTTGGGGTGTTTGAATGAATCTTATGTTTTAGGCATTGTAATTCTTATTTGATATGTTATTCTAATTACATGACCACGCAAACTTTAGTTAAAAAAATTGCGAACTTAGAAGTTGAAATAGCGTTAATTAAAAAAACCGCCTCGCGCCGGCCTGATTTTGCTATTGATGAAGATAATTGGAGGAAGGTCAGGAAAGTTGTAAAAAAAGCCAGAGCAAAGACATATAAAAATGTTTATGGATAGGTCGCGCGTATTTGTCGACACTAGCGTTTTTGTAGCCGCCATTTTATCCAGTACAGGCGGCTCTTATTATATATTAAGCAACTTTAAGGATAAAGTTAAATTCCAAACAAGCAGATATGTTCTCGAAGAAATTGACCATGTATTAGACTCGAAGTTTTTAAATCAATCGGGCTTGCGTAATAAGCTATTTCTTCTATTAAGCGTTGCCGATATAGCAATTTTACAAAACCCGTCGAGATATCTTTTGAATGCGCTATCTGAGGTTATTTCAAATAAAGATTCGCCGATTTTGGCGGGCGCTCTCAAAGATAGCGATATTTTATTGACCTTGGATAACGAATTTTTTGGAAAAAAAATTACGGAATTGGCTCGAAAGAAAAATTTGAATATTCTCAAGCCAAAGGATTTTATAGAATTATTAAAGCAGGAATAATTGGCGACCTAAACGGCGACCGCATAATCAACTCCATAGATTTCTCAATAATGAACGGAGCCTGGCTTACGAATA
>Ga0209542_10005694_pt1 | contig 24715 bp, 29 predicted proteins | sample RifCSPhighO2_01_FD_184028 | JGI IMG/M metagenome (GOLD analysis project Ga0209542, IMG submission 184028) | Soil microbial communities from Rifle, Colorado - Rifle CSP2_plank highO2_0.1 (SPAdes) (version 2) | ecosystem: Environmental > Terrestrial > Deep subsurface > Rock core/Sediment ...
TTTGTTACGAACAATGCTGGGTAGGCGAGCATTTAGGATTACTAACGATATTAGGATTGTCTATACTTGGTCCAGTAAAACTACCGTCCGTTTTTTGTATATTGGCCCACATTCAAAAGTTTATTCAAAAAGGCCCATAAAACGTTAATTTTTGGTATAATTTAGGCATGGATGAAGTAATCAATGTAGATATTAAGGGGATAGAGATAAAACTAAAGACTAAACCAGGAGTTTTTTCGAAGAATGGAATTGATAATGGGTCTAAGTTATTAATTGAAAATGTTGAGATTAAAGATGGTGATCTAATCGCAGATTTAGGGGCGGGGACTGGGATTGTTGGCTTTGTGGCTGCTAAACAAAATTATAATGGGCATGTTCATTTACTCGAAGATCATATCCGTTCAGTTGAGTTAGCAGTGGAAAATGTTGAGCTAAATAAATTAAAAAATGTTGAGGTTTTTTTAAGTGATCTTTTTTCAGCAGTAGGGGAGCGGACCTATCATTTAATACTTTCCAACCCACCCCAACAAATGGGCAATCAATTTTTAGAAGAATCTGCGGTGCAATGTTTAAAACACTTAAAACCCAAGGGAGAGGTTTATTGGGTGGTACAAAAACATGTTCGTCCAGTGATTGAAAGATATTTTAACCAAGTATTTGGAAACTGTGAAATAATAGCTAGAGGAAAAGATCACGTTGTATTAAGAGCACAAAATACTACTCCTTAAAGGCTTCGCCAATTTCTCTAAGGCTTTTTTTACTTTTCAAAGCATCAAATAATTTCTTGATTGTTTCAAAAATTACTGGTAATTCTAGGTAGTCAATGGCTATAGCAACAATAGCTAGCCAGATTGGCAGAACTGTAATTTCTGGCGCGCCGGTTAATCTTGCCTCAACAAATTCATCAGTTATCCAGAAGATATGGAGAAATTGGGAATTTAAAAAGATCAAGTAAAGTACATTTTTCAATCGATATCTTTTGCGCAACTCGTTAATGTATACCAGTGAAGTCGTGATTAAAGCGGGAATCTCAGTATAATCAACAAGAAGCAGGATGGTTTCTAAGGTTTGGCTGGGATCCCAAAGACTAAACCCAAAAGCCCGATGAAAAATTACATGGACGGTTAACCAATAAAGATGAACCAGTTGAAGAGTAAACAGCCCACTGGCAATGGTTAAGTTTAGAGTTAAATGCTGGTTATACCACTTCCAAAATTTATTTAGCATAACTATATCTTAGTCTAAACAGAAAGCATTTTCCAGTTGCAATGGTTTAGTGGTAAAATAATACAATGGGCAGGACTAAAATGGATACAAGTGATTTTGATAAACTTACTTCTAAACCAAATCGGCGGAAACAGTTAGAACCAAAAAAGCATAGCACAATTGTAGGCCCGCCTCCGCCTACTGGAATCCATGCAGAAGATCGTAGGAAACGAGATAGAAGAATTAACCAAGCCATCAAAAAAGCAATTAAATAACCTACCAAATTACTTTTTTGTATATACCCATAATTTTTTCGTCGTGGGTAATTAATGGTAAATCTAGCATTTTGGCTGCAGCGACGATTACTTTATCATGAAGTTCTAGTTGTTTCTTAAGTAATCTCGTTTCTTTTATGGTAGCGAGATCAAGAGGTAAAATGATGTACTTACTTTTTGGGATATTCCTAATGAATTTATCAAAATAAATCAGTTTCCCTTTTTTCTGCAGTAATCCGAGTAATTCTAACAGTACAATACTTGGTAGTATTAAACTTTCTGAGTCGTTAATAATTTCTAGAGCCTTTGGTGAAAGTTCTTTGGTGTCCTCAACTAAAGCCCAGTAGAGTGCATGAGTGTCGATTACGGCTTTCATCTGGAGTTCATTTAACGTACTTTTCTACATCGAAATCAAATGCATCTTTTTTAGCTTGCTCTACCTCCTCATCAGTGATATCAATACCTTTCCAGATTCCGATTAAAGCACTATTCTTTTTGGCTTTTTTTATAGTAGTATTTTTTTTATCAGTTGACACAACCAGAGCTTTTAGCCTTTTAACCTGATTTTCTAACTGTTCAATTGTTGTATATATTTGTCCATTCATAAAACTATTATACCATAAAGTAAATGTCCGGGATACTATATCCCATAGTAGTCGGGGAATGGAGAATCGGACTCCAGACTCCGCACCCCCAGCGCGGCGTGTTACCACTATACTACTCCCCGAGACAAAAGTATTTTACCATCTGAATTGAGGCAATGCTAGTGATTTAATGCTTGCTTTAGCTGGAGTAAAGGTATAAAATTAACTTGTAGAGCTTTTTTGAGCTCTTTTTAAATGAGAAAAATTCCCTTTTTAGAGCAAAGGAGTCTTATATGGTCAAAAATGTGCAACCCATTAAAAAACCAGCTGGTATGGAAAAATTATCCTTTAAGATGACCCAGTGGGTTGGCACCCCAACTTCTTTAATTATTCACACCCTAATTTTTATTGGAATACCAGCACTCAGCCTATTTGGTTTTGATTTTAGGTCAGTGACCCTATTATTAACCACCTGGCTTTCCATGGAAGCCATCTATCTGGCCATCTTCATTCAGATGACTGTTAATCGCAATACTGAGAGTATTGAGGATATCGAAGAAGATATTGAAGATATCCAAGAGGATGTTGAAGAGTTATCAGAAGATGTTGAGGAATTGTCAGAGGAAGTACCCAAAAAAGGCCGATTTAAGAAAATTCTAGGTCTTTAAATTTCTTACATAACTTTAACCGTATTTTTACCGAAATAATAAAATATCGACCTAAGATAGGAAGATGTTAGGCTCTGGACAGATTGATTTTAATAGATCATACGGCTCTCCCTCCAAAATGCAGGATCAGGTTGAAGATGCCCACAATGAACTGATTAAGGAGGTTATCAAAGATGAGGAAAAGGCCCAACAAAAATTAGATAGCCTAATTGACCGCTCTCAAAAAGTGTTACTTAAAATATCCTCGGTTTTCCCGTTTACTCTTTTCCCTCATCAGCTCAGTATTGATATCAACCAGGTTAATATTAGGTTAGGACAGTTCTTCTGGACAGACCGGCGCCAGAGCATCAATATTAAGGATATTGGGGACGTGATCATCGATACAGTACCCTTTTTTGCCACTATTAGAATTATTGATAAAGATTATGTGGAAAATCTTATCGAAATTAACTTTCTGAAAAGGAATGATGCTATTAAAGCCAGGAAGGTGATACAGGGATTAATGGTAGCAGCCAAGGAGGAGGTCGACCTGGGTTTAATTGACGATAAAGATCTTATAGATAAGATTGAGACTCTTGGTAAGATTAAACAAGTAGAGTAGTACTCTACCCCACCCGCTTCAACACATGTATGGATACATAGGAAAATAACAATTTCACTATATTGTAATCTTTTTTAAAGTGTGTTTTAATGCAAGTATGCCAGCAACGACCAATAACCACGACGCCAAAAATGCAGCTATCGCTGCTGCTATGGCAGCTATCCAAAAACAATATGGTACTGGCTCAATAATGAAATTGGGTGAACGGGCGGAAAAGATGACAACTGATGTTATTTCAACCGGTTCAATTGCTCTTGACCTAGCCTTGGGAGTTGGTGGTTTGCCTAAAGGTCGAGTAATTGAGATCTTTGGACCTGAAGCTTCCGGGAAGACTACAGTATGTTTGCATCTAATCGCCGAAGCCCAAAAAAAAGGTGGCGCCGCGGCCTTTATCGATGCTGAACATGCGCTCGACCCTCAAAGAGCCCAAAAAATTGGCGTTAACCTCGACGAACTTTTAATCTCCCAACCAGATACCGGTGAACAAGCGTTGGAAATTGCTGAAGCTTTAATCCGTTCCGGTGGTATTGATGTTTTAGTGATCGATTCAGTAGCTGCCTTAGTCCCCCGCTCTGAACTAGAGGGTGAGATGGGTGATTCTCAGATGGGAGTTCAAGCGAGATTAATGTCCCAAGCTCTTCGAAAATTAACTGGAGCAATTTCGAGCACTAATACCATAGTAGTTTTTACCAACCAGCTCCGTCAAAAAATCGGTGTCATGTTTGGCAACCCAGAAACAACCACTGGTGGCCAGGCTCTCAAATACTATTCCTCAGTGCGGCTAGATGTTCGCAAGATAGAAAATATCAAACAAGGAGATATGGTAGTGGGTTCTAGACATAGGGTTAAAGTGGTAAAAAATAAGGTGGCTCCCCCATTCCGAATTGCCGAGTTTGATATGGATGAGAACGGGATTTCTCATGAAGGAGAGCTACTCGATGTTGGCATTGAACTAGAAATTTTAACTAAATCAGGAGCTTTTATTAAATGGAATGATGTTTTACTTGGTCAAGGTAGAGCCGCCGCCAGTAATTATCTTAAAGAGAATCCCAAAGATTCAGAAAAATTAGAAAAAGAGGTTAGGGAAGCTTGGGGGAAGCCCAAAAAAGATGGTAAAGAAAGATTGGTAGTTGGAGAAGAAGAACCCCCATTAAATGGCCTCGGGGTAGTTGAAGAGGCTGTATAGTTGATATGAGTAAAGAACGCGTCCCTGAAAATCCTGATCAATCAAAACTAGAGACAACCCAGCCAATTGTAGAAAACCGATATTTAGAAGCTTATAAAAAGTATCCACTACACACTATTGGTTTAATGGCTTCTTCTGCAGGGGTGGTTCTCAGTCAAGCCGGAAGAGTTGATATAGGCTTTCCAATGTTAGCTGGCGGGACTTTCATATATGCTCTGGGAATGGGTACAAGAAATAAATAGTTGACCAATCTTGAATTAATTTGCATTAATTGACAGCTGATTGCTATTAGAATATAGTTAAACTATGGATGATAAAGCTTTTGAGAGATTGGCCAAATTGATGTTACAGCAATACGATATGTTCAGTAAGAGAGTAAGCCAGATGGAGGAGCACATGACAAATCTAGCTAATAAAACTTACGAAAGAATGGATGCGGTATTTAAAGAGGTAGTGGATATGAGAGTGGAACAGGCCGCACACATAGGAAGCCATGATAGAGTTGACGAAAAGCTAGAAGTTCATGGAGAGCAATTAAAAAGACTTGAGTCCAAAAGTGCTGTAGTATAATCTCCTAGTGAAAGTCACGCAAGTAGAACCTCAGAAAAAGAATCCCAATCGGTTTAATATTTTTTTAGATGGGAAATTTGCTTTTGGTGTTGACGCCGATTTGGTGGTTAATCGAAGATTAACTGTTGGCAAGGAAATTGATCCAGCTGATTTAGATAAAATTTTAATCGAAGCAGAAGTTGGCAAACTTATGGACCGTATTTATGGACTTCTTAGCATAAGGGCTCGTAGCGAAAAAGAAATCCGCGACTATTTAAAAACGGCTTCTTTTAAGAGAAAGTTGAAAGGTGATGAGCCGATCTCGGAGATGGTTTCAGAAGCAGTTATTGAAAGGGCAATTCAAAAGAGATTAATTAATGATTTAGAGTTTGCAAAAGCTTGGGCAGAATCTCGGAGTAAAACTAGAGGTTGGCAGCGAGTTAAGCAAGAGCTGTTTCAGAAGGGCATTGGTAGAGAAATCGTGGATGAGTTAAATGATTCAAATCATTTTAGAGAAGATGAACAAAAAACCGCGGAAAGATTATTAGAGAAAAAGAATAGATTATGGTCAAGTTTGCCGGCAATTGAGTTTCGTAAAAAAGCCACAGATTATTTAATGCGCAAAGGTTTTGAATATTCAGTTGCGGCTTCAGTAATAGATTGCTATTTGAAAAAAGATCAAAAGATTGACTAGTGACAAGCGTAGTGTTATCTTAACTGTTATGTCGGAAGGTGAGCCAATACACTTTAGGATTGATCAAATTCAAAGATATCAAAGACAGATGATTATGCCGGAAGTTGGTCCGATTGGGCAAAGGAAACTACTGGCTGCAAAGGTGTTAATGATTGGAGCAGGAGGACTTGGTTCACCAGTAGCGGTTTATTTAGTCTCAGCCGGAGTAGGAAATTTAGGTATAGTTGATTATGACACAGTGGATATGAGTAATCTGCATCGGCAGATACTGCACGGGCATAAAGATTTAGGAAAGTTAAAAGTCGACTCTGCTGAAGAAAATCTATGGGATCGCAATCCTGATACTAAGGTTACAACATATACAGATCCCATCTCTTCAGAAAATGCTTTTGATATTATGCGACCCTATGATGTGATTGTTAATGGTTCGGACAATTTCCCCACGAGATATTTAGTCAATGATGCTGCCTATTTATTAAAGAAGCCATTAGTTGATGGCAGTATCCTAAAATTTGATGGGCAAGCCATGACTTTTATACCAGGGGAGGGTTGTTATCGTTGTCTTTTTCCAGAACCACCTCCACCAGGAGCAGTGCCTAGTTGTGCAGATGCTGGAGTACTTGGTGCGATGTGCGGGTGGATTGGCTCGATACAGGCAGTAGAAACATGTAAAATCATCTTAGGAGAAGGTAAACTTTTGTCTAATAGAATGTTGATAATTGATGGCTGGGAAATGGAAACTCATGAGTATTTAAGAAGAAGGAATACTGAGTGTGCTTTGTGTGGAGATAACCCCAGTATTACTGATTTAATAGACTATGATCGTTTTTGTGGAGGGCCTCCAACAGCCTTAGGTTAATTGATCATTGAAATTATCCTCAAAAGAGAGTAAAATAGTAGTATGAAAGAGAGTAAACGTGCAAAAATCATTTGGACCAACATCGCAAACTAATACCCCTAACGAGGCAGAGCTCGCTAAACGCGAAGGCATTCTTGAGGAGCGCGAACGCCAAATTACCGAAAAACAAGATGCTCTTGAAGTAAAGTCCTCCGCCTTAGATAAAGAGCGTAAAGAGTTAGTTGTAAAGCTGGAAAAGGCTTCTGGAATGTCCACTGACGAAGCCAAAAAAATCCTTCTTGAACAAGTTGAAAAAGACCTAAATTCTGAAGTTTCCCAAAAAATCAGAGAAGCAGAAGACGAAATTAAGCTCCAAGCAGATGAAAAAGCTAAAGAGATTTTAGCTGATGCCATGCTTCACGGGGTGACTGATTATACCAGTGAGTTTACTACTTCCCGGGTGAAATTGGCCGATGAAGAGATGAAAGGTCGGATAATTGGTCGGGAAGGTCGTAATATTCGGGCTTTTGAAAATGCGACTGGAGTGGATGTGGTGATGGATGACGAGCTACCAAATGAGCTGATTTTATCTTCTTTTGATCCAGTCCGACGAGAGATTGCTAAAGTAGCTTTGGAGAGATTAATGGCTGATGGCCGTATTCAACCAGAACGGATTGAAGAGATTGTAAATAAAACCAAAGAAGATATTGAAAAGATTATGTGTCAGGCCGGTGAAAAGCTGTGTGCTGATGTTGGAGTCTTTAACCTACCTGCCGAAATAGTTTGTCTTTTGGGCCGTTTCAAATACCGCTATTCTTATGGCCAGAACATGATTCAACACACCTTAGAGGAAACTAAAGTTGGGGTTGAGATTGCTAAACTAATTGGAGCTGATGTTAATGTAGTTAAACTTGGTTGTTTATTGCATGATGTTGGAAAAATTCTAACTGATTGGGAAGAGGGTACCCATGTTGATAGGGGAGTGCAACTCGCGAAGAAATTTAAACTACCAGAAAAAGTGGCCAACTGTATCGCTGAACATCACGAAGATAAACCTTTCTCAGCAGTTGAGTCAATCTGTGTTTATCTTGGGGACGCAATATCTGGTGGCAGGCCAGGAGCTAGACACGAAGATGTTGGAGATTATGTCAAGCGGCTTGGTGATATTGAAAAGATCGCCATGAGTTTTGACGGGGTTGATAAAGTTTTTGCGGTACAAGCCGGTAGAGAAGTTAGAGTAATCGTGATGCCGGATAGAATTTCGGATGAAGAACTACCAAAACTAACTCATGATATTGCTGCCAGAATTTCCAAAGAGGTGATGGTTCCAGGAGCAGTAAAGGTTACCGCTATTAGGGAATTCAGATATTCAGAATCCACCCAAACCACTCCTCAATAATAAGTGATAAACTTGTATCTGTGTATAGAAGATATTTAAAATCAATTATTTTCCCCGTTGTAGTATTTATTACTTGGAGAATACTAATATTCCTCTACCAGTTTTTCGTCCAACCTAATTTTATAATTAATGAATTTTCTGATACTTTAGTTAAAAGACTCTTCGATGGTTGGACTATCTATTGGGATTCGAGTCATTATTTATCGATTGCCCAAAATGGTTACCAATATCCTGAGCAAGCTTTTTTCCCGCTCTGGCCGATTTTAATAAAAATTTTTGGATTTGGTTCCCCCACTCAAATTACAGTTTATATTTTAACTTCATCATTAAACTTAATTACTTTTGTACTTTTCTATATTTGGGCTAAGAAATTAGGCGGCGTTACTCGGGCCAAGTTAGCATTAACTACTCTAGTGACTTTCCCTTCAGCAATGTTTTTCCACGCTGGCTATACTGAAAATTTATATCTGAGCTTAACTCTCCTAACTTTTATTTTCGCAGAGCAAGGTAAATTTTTATTGTCAAGTATTTTTGGAGGATTGGTAACTGCTACTCGGGTAGTCGGAGTTAGTTTAGTTATATTACAAAGAAAGCCGCAGTATTTTCTGATAATCGGGCTAGGACTAGTTTTTTATATGTTATTTCTCTATTTTTCTTATGGGGATGCGCTTATTTTTGGAAAAGCTCAACAAGCCTGGTGTCAGTCAGCCGGTAGATGTGGTTTAACTTTTCCGCTATTGCCGTTAATTGATTATGGTAGGTTAATTTTGATTGGCTGGATTAGGCCAAGTTTATCAATCGCTTTTCTTGATTGGTTTTCAACTATTATGTTCTTAATACTGCTAATTCCCGTTTATAAAAATCTAAAAAAGTCATACTTCTATTATTGCTTGGCGGTACTGATTCTACCTTTATTTTCTGGCTCAAATGCAGCTATGATTCGCTACGTCTTGGCCGCTTATCCAGTATTTTATATAATACCCCAAGTAGTGAAGCCAAAATGGTTACTAGTTATCATGTGGATCTTAATGTTTTTACTGCAGATGCGGTTTGTGGGTTTATTCACCAGCCGGATGTGGGTGGCGTAATTGGATCTTTACAAAGCGGGTGAGTTTTGTTAAGGTGGTTTCATGACAAAGCGGGATTTGATTGAGAAGGTAGCTAAAAAATCCAGTTTAACTAAGAGAGCCTCTGATGATGCTGTTAATGCTGTTTTTAATCTAATGCGGGATGCCTTAGTCAGAGGTGAAAAGGTGGTTATTACCGGTTTTGGAACCTTTTTAATTAGATCGAGAGCTGCCAGGAGAGGCAGAAATCCTCAAACAGGGCAAGCTATTCAGATCTCTTCACGTAAACTTCCAGGCTTTACAGCCGGTAAAACCCTCAAAAGACTCATCAAATAACTTCAAATCTATAAGGCCTATAGACTTTTACAGTAAAGGGTATATAATATACACATGGCTGAAATAGAAGAATCACCACTTAGAATTAGTGTAGCCGAAAGCATAGTCAGTATTGCAATTGATATAGCTAAAGAAAAAGAAGTAGCTGTGTTAACTGCACTAGTAGCAGATACTACGGGTTTAGTATTGTCTCAAGATCAGATTGGTGATGTATTACCAACTGATAAATGGATTTCAGGCCAAATAATGAAAACCGTTTTGTTTTCTAGGCTTTCTACCAGACAGTTAGTAGAAAGGATAAATAGAGAAAATCATGACTATGAAGATTTCCGAAACCATATTGGTAGCTTAGACTGGGGTGGTGTGGTTATTCTTCATCCGGAAACTACTCATTTAATAGGAGGATTGGTTGTTTATAGTCATGATCAGATTAGAGATGATGCAATTGCCAATGAGACTTTAGAGCGCTCTAAAGCATGTCTGAATCCGTCTACAATCAGGGAATTAATGAACGCATTTCTCGATACCCTACCCTCTAGAAATTTCTAAGTTAACTGTTAAATTTCTATATTGATGCAGCTGGTGATGGAGATGCAGTTGGAGAAGCGGCTGGGGAAGTAGTTGGAGTGGAGGTAGCCGCTGGTGTCGTAGCTCCTAAATTACCGCAGGAAACATAAACCTTGGATTCTGGAACGGATTTGTGGACATTAATAGCCAAAGGTAGTTTGGCATCCAGTTTGGCAGATGGGTTATAAACGCCAGATGGAAATTTATCAATGGCTTTTCCGGAAAAATGGTTTTAAGGTTAGCAAAATTGGCTATTTTGTTTACTGTAATGGCAATACCGACAAAAAAGCTTTTGACGCGAAACTAGAATTTGATATTAAGATACTTCCCTACGAGGGAGATGATTCCTGGGTTGAAGGGGTAGTATTTGACGCTATAGAATGCTTAAAATCTAAGAAGCTGCCGGAAAGCGGTGAAGATTGTGATTTTTGCCATTATAGAAAAGCTGTTAAAACATTCGAGGACTAGTTGAAAATAAGCAGAGCTTGATTTCCTACGGAAAATAGTTGTTGACTTCTTTATTTTGTGATAATCTTTAATTAATGTCCCTAAAATCCGGAATTATCATTTTGGTTTTAAGTGTGGTGGTGACTTATATTGCAGCTTTCATAGACGATGTCATTAATGTATCAAAAAATCCTACAGGGATTCCCTTTCCATTTGCCTCATTCAATTTCCTTGGAGGGTCAACTAATGTCTTGATGTTAATTATAGATATCGCCTTTTGGTTTATCATGATTTTTGTCTTATGGAAGGGGTTTAGAAAACTAACTCACGAGTAAGCTTCTATCTTTGGTCATGGGGCAGTATTACTTCTAGCTGCTGTTGGGTAGAATTACCGGCCAAATCTGTGGCTAGAATTCTGATTAGATAAATTCTACCATCTAGATCGTCACCTTTTCTTGAGGCCTCTAACTTAATTGATTGGTTAAATTCAGATTGATTATAAGTAGTCAGAGTAGGTTCAACTAAATTGTATTCGTCCTCAATGCTAACAGAAACTAAATATGGATTTTCATCTAGGATACTACCTGTTAAATTTACATCAACCATTTTGTTATTGGGTGGCCAAATCACTTTTGGATTAACATTAAAAGATATTTCAGGATCAGTAAAATCATAATTAGCCTCACCTTCAAGAATACTAAAATGGTTATAAAAGGTATCATCTATTTGGAGCACTGGTGGCTGATCCGAGAGAGTATCGTATTCTGTCTCTCCAGTTGTATTTGGTTGCAGCGGTATATTTTTGTAAAGTGTTGTTTGAGTGTTTAAATCATTCTCAAATTGCCTAATCTTAAAATCAAAGCTGCCTGATCCGGTGGCTGTGAATACAATATGGTAGACACCTTCTTCTGGCAGCCAGATAAATTTAGCATCGTCCAGAGTGTCATAATTAGAGCCTGGAATATTGGTTTCGAAGTCACCATCTGGGGTTGGGCCAGTATGGTTACCTAAGCTATCATAAACATGAATGTTAACTGGAGAGTGAACAGATAATTGGTTACCATTTAGCTGATAAGGTTCGGTGCTGACCCCAGCTGGTAAGGAATTATCGCTGTTTAATAGGTTATCAACTAACTGTAAGGCTGGTCCTAATGAAGGCAAACTTTCATGTTCTTGTTTGGTATAAAATAACTTGGCATTGCCAAGTAAAGACAGATTTTTACTAGGATCATTTAATGAGGCGCTAAAAAGGGGTACGGTATTATCTCCATTGATGTTTCCTATATCTTTATAGGTACTCTGAATGCCCAAGAGGCTTGTAGTCTTTTTCTCAATAATCTGGCCAAGAGTGTTCTGTCCAGATCCTACGATTACTGTTACATCCACGCCATTAGAATTAGCCAGGACATTATCAATATTATGGAAGGTTTCGCTTGGAGTAAATAAGGCGGTGTTAAGACCGCTAGTTGTTAGTAGAGTTTTTATCTGAGAATAATCAAGTTCTCCATTTTCTGTTTGATAAGGATATAAATGCTCATTATCTTCTCCTGAGTAGAAGTTGAAATAAGATCGTGAGGGGGCTAATTCGAAACTACTAATTGTATTTTGAAGTATATCTTTCATTTCTGATGGGGCTAGTGAGAGGCAATATGGACCAATGGGATATTTTAAACAAGTACCATACTTTAATGCTTGTAGGATCATGGGTGAACCTAGGTGGGGTGTTCCTAGCGTGAATAGTTTACGAACATTTTGGGCTTTGTTTGAATCAGCTATGTAATTTCTAGCAACCAGACCTCCCATAGAATGAGCTAAGATATCCACCTTTTGAGATTCAGTTTGTTGTTTGATTTGAGAAATTTTCTGGTCAAGTAAATCTGAAGTTCCCTCTAGATCTTGTCTCCAATCATAAGGAAACACAAAAAGATCAGTATTCAATGTATATCCATTGGAATTAAAGTAATCGATTGTTCCTTGGTAAGCTCTTGAAAGTAAGTTGCCCGTTAAATCAATATTTGACTCAGAGTCTATACCATTCGATTTCATTCGAAGGACATCAAAGTAATCGTCATCACCTAGAGCTCGAGCTTCTGGTTCGTTGAGCCATAATAATTCATTTTGTTGATAAATATGTTCATATATTCCGCCGTGGCCATTAGGGGCTGACCAGTTAGTTTCCTCGGCTACTTTTAACTCAGAACCGCCAATCCCTGGAATAATAATTAGCGGGGTTTTAGCTAGGATATCCGGAATGTTATCCTTTAAAACAAAGTAAATGTCATCTTGGGTGGTTGTTCTAATATGACAACCGCTGGGCGGGTTTGGGTTAGTACCATTCCAAATATAGGTCAGTGGATTACAAATTGCCCCGCCGTGGAGTGTATCAAAGATATTGCCACTGGCCCATCTTAGCCCCCCACCTGTAAAAAAGTCTCCCGTGTAGTGCCCGCCGATTCCATACAAAGCTGCTGCAAATTTGGTACAGCCGTCACAAATATTAGCATTGCTAATTTTAATCAAATACCTATGTCCCGGAATAAATTCAAAATTGTTGCAAGAAAAATCAATCGTGACATCCTCAAAGCCGTCAGGCACACCCTCAGTCTTAAAAGTTAACCCTCGCAATGGGTCAGCAGCATTACCGGTAAAACAGCCTTGGGCAACCTGTAAGTTAGTAGTTTTGTCATAGATTCTGGTATTAGTAGCTGTAAAACCAAATTGGAAATTATGAGACTCAGAGGTTGAAGTTCTAAATGTAAAAGATCCGAGATGTCCGGATAAATTATTTCCTATCTCCTGAATTAGCTGCCAAACATTAACAATATCAGTATATCCTTCAGTTTGTTGGGCGATAATATTAGCATAGGCAGGTTTAGCTAGAATTAAATAGCTTAATAGAATACAGAGCGTTAAGGTGATTCCCCGTAAGTATTTCAACTTACTAATTATACACCTCTTGACTTCCCCACCCTACTGTATTATCTTGTATGGATACATGTCAAAACCTAAGCTGGAGAAGAAACAGGAAATACCGAACGAAATTATTTGGGAGTTATTAACCCCGTCAGAGGTTCGGATGCTAAAAAACCGCTGGCAAATTATCAATTTGCTTGAGGAAGGCTTATCAATTAGGGGAATTGCTGTTCAAGTTAAAGTAGGCACAGATACTGTGGTTAGAACTGCCAGAATGTTGGATAAGGGCTCTCTTAGAAAAGCGGTTGATAGTGCTCGTAATACTGGATTAACCTTTAAAACCAACACCCCTTGGATTTTCGGAAAAGGTAAGTAATGTCATTTCCGTCATTCCCGCGAAGGCGGGAATCCAATTAACCAGAAGCGCTTGGATCCCTGGGTTGACTCCAGGGATGACGTTATGTGAATGATGCTGAGAGCTTCTGCCATTGCTGTGCTCGCAATTTCAAATCCGGATTAGCATCGATAATTTCTTTAGCTTTTTCTAGATGAACCTTGGCGCTCGAAGGGCTATCCTCTCTTAGAACCCCAGCTATTCTCATATGTCCGCCGGATAACCAAACATCTTTGTTATATTTTTCTTCCTCAGTCGCCTCTAGTTCAACTAAGGATTGCTCAGCTAGTTCAAGAGCGGATTTATCACCATTCCGGTACTCACAAGTTGCCAAATGGATTTTAAAATCAGCTATCATAGCTGGTCTAATTCCATGAGGAGTTGGCGGATTAGCTTCTAGATTAGTTAGAGCTTCGGTGTAATCTTTTACAGCCTCACTTAACTCCCCTAGCTCTTCTACCACTTTGGCTAAATTAAATAGTGGTAGGGCTAATGCTTCTAAATTACCGCTTTTTCTAGCTATCTCTACCGAAGCCATCATCTCGTGTTTTGCCAGGATTAAATAGTTTTTATCACCAGTTTCATCAGCTAAGTGTCTTAAAACCAAAGACCTTTCAGCAACGAGTTCACTAAATCCCAGGATATCACCATCTTTTTGATAAGCCAGCATCGCTTCATCAGAAAGTTGCAGTGCCTTTAGATGATTACCATCTTCCCTAGCCTGTGCAGCTAATCCATGAATTCTTCTACCCTCAGATACCATAAGGATATATTACAATTTTTTAGATTCCAGATCAAGTCCGGGATGACGAATAGTATTATTAAAATGGGTTTTTGGTGAGGTTGGTCATGAAGAATAGTTCCATTAAATTTTTTGGAAGTAAAATGCCTGTGATAAAAGGATAGACAAAGATAAAGCCTAGAGCAATTGCCGCTAATATCCAAAATAGTAATTTATGGTTATCCTTGTTGGGAAGGAGGAGGCTTAATTGATAGCCAAGAGCCATAGCTAGAAAAGGTAGCGACGGAGAATAATGATATAAAAACATTATTCGGGGAGACAGAGCCCATGGTAACCAAAAGATAAAGTAACCCAGTAAGATAAAAAAATGTCCGGGCATATTTTCTGGGAGCTTTATAAGTAAGCCATCCTTGATTTTTATTCCAAACGACTTAATAAATTCCCAGGTGGTTAGCAGTACAGCGATTGCTCCAGTCCAAAACATGACCGGGTTGCCAGAGGCGAAAATATTACCGATTTTATCACCGGAATATTCAACGTAGTACCAAACTGGGTAGAGGTTAAGGGGCCAGCTCCACCAGGGAGAAGCATAATCATGGGTCGCTTTTAAATTAGTATGGTACCACCACATCTGTTTTTGGAGTTCGATAAATAGATTATGATCATGTCCGGCTATAAAAAATGGAATGTAGCTAAGTAGATAAATCGAAGCCGGCACAAAGATAAAATAGGGAATTTGATGCAAGGCTTTTTTATAAAGTAGTAAAATTATCACCATTCCAAATAGATATAGCCCGGTCCATTTTGATGCCAAAGCCAGCCCGAGGGCAATGCTGGCGAAGAAAAATTTATTGCGGCTTATTAAAAGCAAACACGCCAGCATACTGCAAACAAAGTAAACATCGATCATGCCGGTACGACTCTGAACGAAATTTAGCCCGTCCAGTGAAAAGATAAAAGCTGACAGTAACCCCACTTCTTCCTTCTTGAAAATAGTTTTAGCTAACAAATAAATCAAGCAAACGCTTAATATTCCAAGCAAAGCTCCTGGTAGCCTCCAGGCCCAAGCATCAGTAGAGCGAACCAAAAACATTGAGGCGGTCATAATTTCTTTACCGAGTGGTGGATGAGTCCATTCATAGGCAACACCAGGGGGTGGAGTGGTCCACCATTCCCAAGCCTCCTTATGGCCGGCTAAATATTCTTTAGCTGTAAAGCCATGATAAACCTCATCAAAAACATAAGCATTAGGATAATCTAGCCTAAACAGGTGCAAAAATGCGGTTAACAAAATAATACCTATTAATATCTGACGAGGTTTTTTAAGTATTTTTATCATTCTTTTTGTAAAATAGAACTATTATATAAGCAAGGATAATTAAGCTTACTAGTGATATAATTTCAATTATGATCCTTTCTACCATCAGTGGTCTTTGATTAGATTGCGATAGCGCATAATACAGACTAAATACATAGGTTAGATACAACATTGAAATAACCAAATTGCTAAATCGGGAAATGGTTGGGGTAATAAGCATTAGCAATCCAAGACCATAAAACATATGACGTTCATGCATTCTTGTTAGAAAAAGAAACATGGCCAAGTAGCATATTGATAAGGCATAACTAAAAATAACCGGTAAATTTCTTTCCTTTTTCCGTAATAAGATCGAAATTACTAATAAATATACTAGACCGAAAAGAATATAGCCCCACTTTTGATAGTCTAAATTAAGAAACATTAATTTGTCTGATGTCCAGAATTGATCAAGCATTGACCAAAAATTTAGAGCATGCAGAGTTGTATAAGGGTATTGATTTGAAGTAACCAAGTGCCTATCGATTATGAACTGGAAAATATTATGATTATTATTAAACGGAATAAAAAGTAACACAATTACTATTGCAAATATTAAGAGATAATTTATTACGGTAAGATATCTATTCTTGAAACAGATATAAATTATGTATAGAGGAATAGAAAAAACGGCGACAGGCTTCACTGTTTGTCCAAAAGCTAATAGTATAGCGGACAACCAGTACCGCCCACTGAGTAAATAATAAAAGCTAGATAGCAGAAATAAAGTTAAAAAGCTGTCCGATTGTCCCCAAAAGGTTGAATTGTAAAGAAAAGCCAGATTAAATAAAGCGATTATAGATAAAATCAGGGCGTTTCTTTTAGACGTAAAATATTGGACAATTTTGAAAATAAAATAAGCGTTTCCGATATCCGCTAACATAGAAGGTAACTTGTAGAGGAAATAATCCGGAATTAAAATTCCTTGAAGTTGTAAAATTGAAGATATTTTACTTAAAAACCAAAGCACATATAAATATCCTGGTAAATAATCTGACCAGAGATTGCTATAAAAACTGTTGGATCCGTGTTCTGCCAAGTAAACACCCCACGCTTTGTAAGTAAGCAAATCACCAAAACTTGTCATGAATTGAGCCAAAAAAAGTTTAACAAAGAAACTAATAATCGCTGCTCCAATAAAAATTTTGGTGTAAAAATTCATATTTTGATTATAATGATTTTAACTAGGAATATACAACTGTTACTTAACTTAAGTTTAATTATATTGTAAGATACAGTTTAAAGAAAAAAGAATTCTATCTTTTTAAGAACATGGATATACAACTTAATTACAATCACTCTAAAATGAGCGATAAATTATTGAAGATATTTAATGAAATTGAATCTAACCATTGGTGGTGGTTAGGTCGGAGGAAGATTACCGGAGTTTTTTTAGATAAAATTAACTTACAAAAAGAATGCAAAATTTTAGATGGTGGTTGTGGTACTGGTGCCGAGCTTATATTCCTTCAACAGTATGGCGAGGTCTATGGTGTAGATCTCTCCCCCATAGCAATAAAATTCTGTAAAGAAAGAGGTTTAAGCAAAGTTAAGGTTGCAGATTTATCTAAACTACCCTTTCAAGACAATTTTTTTGATCTAGTTTGCTTGATGGATGTAATAGAGCATATCAAAGATAGCCAAATTATTCTTAAAGAAATAAAACGAGTTTTAAAACCTGGGGGACATGTATTTCTGACGGTTCCTGCGTTGCCGTTTATATTTTCACTCCATGATACGCAGCAAGGTCATTTTAGAAGATATAGAAAGAGTAGCCTAAGAGAGTTTTTTGATAAAGCAGGTTTTAAAGAAAAGAGGCTTTCGTATTTTAATTTTCTTCTTTCCCCCCCAATAATTTTCATTAGGCTTTTATCCCGTATAAGTGTAATTGGTAATAAAATCGCGAACTTCGATTCTAGAGTTAACAATAATTTAAACTATTCAATCTCAAAAATTTCTCCGGTTAACAAATTTTTGTATCATTGTTTTGCTGCAGAGTCAGTATTAATGAAGTTTACCAATTTGCCTTTGGGGGTTTCCATAATTGCCTTATACGAAAATGAAAAATAATTTGTCTTACATTACTGATTTTTTATACTCAATATTACCCGATGTTTATACAGTTCAGATTGCTGTTTTAAACGGTAATCACTTTAAGATCTTAAAAGAAAAGCTTAAAAACATACCAACTGATAAACTATTGGAGATAGCTTCTGGAACCAGTCCTATTTTAGAGCATTTTAGTTTCAAGAAGTATGTAGGCATAGATTTCGATAAGAGGTTTATAGAAAAAGCCAAAAAAAAATATAAAAATCCCAATTACAATTTCATTGTAGGTAATGCTAATAAGTTGGAAATAAAGGGAGATTTTGATGTAATATTACTATCTCATGCAACTCATCATTTTTCTGACGAACTAGTAAAAAAAGTGATGAAAGACATATTAATGCTTAATTTTAAGTATTTGATTATATATGATGGTAAACCGATTGGGTATTTGTCACCAATATTGTATAAGTTAGATTTGGGAAACAACTTTAGAGAAATAGAGCAGTTACAAGAATTCTTTAAGAGTAATAAAAACTACAAAATTATCAAAAGCGAAGTGTTTAGGTCCAATAGGCCATTTTACAAATACCCATTAATAGTTGCAAAGAGAGTTAAATGAAGAGATTAATTGTTCTTTTGATTTTCTTAATAACTTTTTTTATTTACAGTTATAAAATATCAGAGGTACCAGTGCATTTAAATCAGGATGAACTAGGTTTTTCCATCAATGCATATTCTATCGCTAAAACGGGCTATGATGAAAACGGCAGATTTTTACCTTTGAATTTCTGGCACTTGGGGGTAGTATGGGCAACTCCGATAATAGTTTATTTAACCGCAATATTCTTGATTTTTTTACCATTAACTGAATCCGTAATTCGTTTACCAAGTGTTTTTGTGGGAGTAGTTGATGTAGTATTAATTTATCTAGTCGCCAGAAAATGGTTTAAGAGTGATAATTTTGGATTTCTAGCTGCTGTTCTGCTTTTATTGACACCAGTACATTTTATTCACAGTAGAATTTTATTAGATAACTTATATCCGGTCCCTTTTGTGCTTTTATGGTTATTTTATCTGATGAAGTATATGGAAGAGGGGAAAATAAGACTTGTTTTTCTTGCGACATTATTCCTGGGTATTAGTATCCATACATATAATGCACCAAAATTGATAATGCCCGCTTTCTTTTTAGTAACATTAATCTTAGTTTTACCTAAAGTAAAGCATAAGTTAGAATCCCTGCTTGTATCAGTTTTAGGATTTCTCATACCATTAGTACCGTTATTTATCTGGCAAAGAAGCAATAGCACACTTCAGGATTTGCTTTATTTTTATGGTGTATATAATACAAGCCAGTCTCCGATACAAGCAGTATCGAGACTTCTGTCGGTAGAGTCCTTATCCCAAAAATTTGTCACCTATACTTCCTATTTTGATCCTTGGTTTTTATTTAGTAGGGGAGATACTAGTTTAGCTCATTCAACTGGACAAATAGGAGCTTTTTTGCTACCTTTTATTGTACTCTTACCTCTAGGTTTTTACCAAATTATTAGAAAAGATAATTCTAGAATAAATCTCCTCCTTTTGTTTGGATTTTTAACTTCACCAATCGCTGCAGCCATTGTTGGTCAACCATATCGGATCTCCCGTGCTCTTGTTATGTTACCTTTTGCTGTATTAATAGCCATTTATGGAGTTAAGTTTTTGATTAATAAGAGGGTAATGGGGAGGCTAGTTTTATCTGTTCTGTTAATCTATATGCCAATTCAATTTATTGTTTTTGTTACCGGTTATTTTAACAATTACCCTGCGCGGTCCTATAGGCAGTTTAATTACAATATTCAGGGAGCTTATGAAGAAATAATTGCCAAAGCAAAAGATGACACGGGGGCTATCTATATAGACAATAAAATTCCTTTTGCAGACCGGTATTGGAAGTTCTATTTAATAAAAAACCAAAAAGAAGATCTTTTAAGGAAAACTATTTTTTTTGATGCAGCTAATTTAGTTAGTGTGCCTTCAAATAGCTTAATCCTTTTTCGTTTCGACAGTAGTAGTGATCAACAGTTAGGATTAGATTTAATAGAAAAAATTAAGGAACCGGATGGCTTTGTTTCTGCTTACCTCTACCGGAATTAGAATGAACAAACTTTTAGTTATTTTGGGTCCGACGGCAACTGGGAAAACTGATTTGGCTTTGTCACTCGCCAAGAAGTTCGACGGTGAACTGGTGTCATGTGATTCTAGGCAAGTGTATGTTGGTTTAGATATCGGAACAGGGAAGATGCCTTCAGTAGAATCAAGAATCATGAATCAAGAATCAAGGGTTAAGAAAACTAAAGGTTTTTGGGAGATAGATGGAATAAAAATTTGGGCTTATGATGTAGTAGATCCAAAGATTCAATATACAGTGGCCGAATATGTTAAAGAGGCGACAAAAATGCTGGCTGATATAACAGCCAGAGGAAAGTTACCGATAGTAGTTGGAGGAACTGGGTTTTATCTAAAAGCTTTGTTATTAGGGTTACCAAATCTATCAAAACCTGTTGATCTAAAACTTAGAAAAGAACTTGAGAAGTTGTCAGTGGGGGAGTTGCAAGAAAAATTGAAAGCACTCTCCCCTAGTGGGTTGTTAGCCTTAAATGAATCTGATAGACAAAACCCCAGGCGACTAATTCGTAAGCTTGAGCTACTTCCCGAGCGTCCTACGAATCCATACATGAAAGTATCTATGGTTGAAACTGGTTTATCAAGTGAATATGATGTTTTAAGAATTGGATTGACCGCTCCCAGAGAGGTTCTATATAAGAATATTGATTTGCGTGTTTTATCTAGACTTGACCAAGGTATGGTTGAGGAGGCGATGAGTCTCAATAAGAATGGACTAACTTTAAAGAGGATGAGACAGCTAGGATTAGAGTATGGAGTTTTGGCAGGTTATTTAGATGGGAAATTTAAAGACTTTGAAGAGATGACAACTTTAATGCAAAACAAAATACACGGTTATCTGCGTCGCCAGCAAACTTGGTTCAAGAAAGAAGATAATGTTAATTGGATGGATATAACTGAAGTTGAGTTTATGGAAACAGTGGAAAATGAGGTGGCTGGGTGGTATGATAGTTGAATGACTCGTCGTATCGATATCTCGTACAAAACCGTCATCTTTATAGCGGCATTTTTACTGAGTCTTTGGATTATTTACCAGATTTTAGATTTAATAATGCTGCTTTTTGTAGCCATAATTTTTACCTCAGCTCTCTCTCCCCTAGTCAGCTTGATGCAAAAGTATAAGTTACCTAAGGCATTAGGAATAGCAATCACCTATTTTTTCGTTGTTGGAATTTTGATCTCGTTACTTGCAATCTCCTTTACTCCCCTAATTGAGCAAACTGCCAACTTGATTTCAGTTTTACCGTCAACTATTAATCAATTGTCTAGCTTTGCTCATGTTGATCCTAGTATTGTTACCTCAGGAGTGCCAGACATTTCTAAGAATTTCTTATCAATTTCCAAAACAGTCTTTGATAATTTTATTACTATTATTCTCCTTTTGGTAATAACTTTTTATCTACTACTAGAGAAAGAAGAGGTTGAAAGAAGGGCCGCGGCACTTTTTATTGGTAGGGAGGAAAGGGTCAAAAAAACAATTGAAAAAATTGAGGATAAATTAGGTAATTGGCTGCGGGGACAGCTTTTCCTGAGCGTCATTATCGGCGTCTTAGTTTATCTAGGGTTAACAATTCTGCAAATTCCCTATGCCCTACCTTTGGCAATTTGGGCAGCACTTTTGGAGGTCGTACCAGTAATTGGTCCAATTATTTCAGCCATACCAGCTATTTTAGTAGCCCTAACCCTCTCCCCTGTTTTAGCCGGTGGTGTTACATCAATGTACTTTGTTATCCAACAACTTGAAAACCATGTGATTGTCCCTCAAGTTATGAAAAAAGCTGTTGGTTTAAATCCCCTTTTAGTTATTTTAGCTGTGGCAGTAGGGGGAAGGTTACTTGGTTTTGGGGGAGCACTTTTGGCAGTACCAATAACTGTTGTTTTGCAGATAATAGTTGGAGAAGTCCTCAAAGGTGATGAATCTGAAAAAATTGCCTAGGAAACTGAAGACCTCTCTTCGTTCGGTCAGCAATTTTCCGTCGTCTAAATATAAGTGCCTAGGAAAATTGTAAGCCAGATTTTGTTCTACCCCGATTAAATCGGGGTTCGGTGATAATTTATCTGATGCTCCTTATTTCGTTTATCGGGCGAGCAGCCCAAACGATTCTAGGATTGCAGCGGGGAGGATTGTCGCGTTTCATACCCACTCGTCTCTGTGACTCTCAAGTTTGGTTAATTCCAAACCTGTTTCATGTTCTATATGTGGGAAAAGAACACAAACACTAGCTATTACTAGTTCCAGCTTACGCCGAATCCCCTGCTCTTGGCTGTCTGGACTTTCCTCTCACGATTTTTCAATCGGAGTAATCACCCATCTTCCTAGGCATGTATATTTTACTATATTAATATGTAGTAATCAAGTTAAATATACTGTATAGTAATTTTAGATGCTGGCGAAGGTTTTTTCAGGAGCTAATGTTGGGTTAAACGGCGTGCCCATTACCATTGAGGTTGATATTGCCATGCAGGGCTTGCCGAGTTTTACTATTGTCGGCCTTGGTGACAAAGCCATTGATGAATCCAAAGAACGGGTCAGGTCTGCCATCCGAAACAGCGGCGCTGAGATGCCTCCTAAAAAGACCACTATTAATTTAGCTCCTGCTGATTTACCTAAAGAAGGCCCCTCTTATGATTTACCAATTGCTGTTGGACTCCTCTTGGCTTCAGGTCAAATTCCTGAAGAGGGAGTATTTAACATTCCTGAAACTTTAATTGTCGGGGAGCTATCACTTGATGGTAGTTTGCGCCGAACCCAAGGGGTATTACCTCTGGTAATTTTAGCTAAAGAACTAGGGCTTAAACAAATTTTTGTACCAACTGATAACGGACTGGAGGCCTCAGTTGTTGAGGGGATTGATGTCTATGGTTTTATTAGCTTAGAGGAGGTTATCAAAGTTCTGCTTGGCCAAAAACAAGTCACTCCTTTAGAAAAGCTGAAGATCGATCTGGCCGATGTTGAAGGATATGAATATGATTTTGCTGATGTTAAAGGTCAAGAAAGTGCCAAGCGGGCTTTAGAAATTGCAGCAGCCGGTGCACATAATATTTTACTAAAAGGTTCACCTGGCGCGGGTAAAACCATGTTGGCACGGGCTTTCCCTTCAATCTTGCCACCGCTTTCTCTAGATGAGGCGATTGAAGTTACCAAAATTTATTCCATTTCCGGTAACCTGCCGGAAAATATTTCTTTAATCACCACCAGACCTTTTAGGACACCCCACCACAGCGCCTCCCATGTTGGTTTAATTGGAGGCGGTAATACTATTCGGCCTGGTGAGATTTCGTTGGCTCATCGAGGTGTTTTATTTATGGATGAGCTGCCGGAATTTCAGAGGATAGTCTTAGAAGCTCTCCGCCAGCCCCTGGAAGATCACAAGATTACAGTCTCTCGGGCTTCTGGGTCTTTAACTTTTCCGGCGCAGTTTATTCTGCTATGTGCCCAAAATCCTTGCCCGTGTGGTTTTCTAGGAGATAAAAGAAAACAGTGTACTTGTATGCCAGGACAGATTTCCAAATACCAAAGAAAAGTTTCCGGACCACTTCTAGATAGGATAGATATTTATCTGGAGGTGCCTTCAGTGGAGATTGAAAAGTTAGCAGGGGACTTAAAAGCTGAAAGTTCAAAGGAGATTCGGGGTCGAGTAACTAGGGCTAGAGAGATTCAGACTAATCGTTACAAAGGGAAGATTATTACTAATTCAGAGATGCGTCCAGAAGAGATTAGACAATTTTGTGTCATTTCAGAAGAGGGTTTAAATCTATTAAAGATGGCAATTTCTTCTTTAAACTTATCCGCTCGTGGTTATCACCGGGTTTTAAAACTCTCTCGGACAATTGCTGATTTAGCTGGAGTTGAAAATATTCAAACAGAACATGTGGCAGAGGCATTGCAATATCGGGCAAGAGATGAAGCCACTTAAAGAAAATTCTAAACTCTAATTTCTAATTTCTAAATAATTCAAAATGTCAAATTTCAAATAATCAAGAATTTGAATACAATACTATTCTTATTTTATGGTTTGTTTAGTATTTAGGGTTTAGAAATTAGGATTTTGCTCAATCATTGAAAAACCCCATACATTATTTCAGTACAGGGTTTTCCAGAAATGGTAGGACTCTAATTCTAGATTCCTCCGATTTTAAACATTGAAGTTCCACAAACTGGGCATTTGCCTTTTGCAGCTTTCTTGCCATTTTTCATGGTGACTTCTTCTACGTTTTCAGCGTCTCTTTTAGTGCGACATTTAACGCAGTACATTGTTGCTGTTGCCATTTACTTCACCCCCCTTCAAAAAGTTATTAGTTACTAGTTAAGATTATCAAATCGCAAGCTTTGCTTATTAGTTCGTAGTTCATGGTTAGAAAGATAATTTAATCATTTTGTTGACCATGGCAAAATAGAGAGCAAACTGGATACCAAATGCCAGGCTAGCTAGGGTAGTAATCTTAATCAGATCATGTTTTAGATATAAAATGTCTGACTGGTAAGCTGTTGGCTTATGGGTATCAAGGGATTTAAAGGAATCAAGAGTACCAAGGGAGCTTGTGCTTTCTCCATTTGATACCTGTGGTACTTTTTCACCCTTTGATACTTTTGTCTTCCCGTACAGTTGTTGATTCAAGATTTTTAGTCTTTTATCTAACTCTCCGGGATTGTGAGTTCTTTTGATGGACATA
>Ga0209542_10005696_pt1 | contig 24709 bp, 27 predicted proteins | sample RifCSPhighO2_01_FD_184028 | JGI IMG/M metagenome (GOLD analysis project Ga0209542, IMG submission 184028) | Soil microbial communities from Rifle, Colorado - Rifle CSP2_plank highO2_0.1 (SPAdes) (version 2) | ecosystem: Environmental > Terrestrial > Deep subsurface > Rock core/Sediment ...
TGGGTATTAAGGCCCCCACCGGAGGAGTGTACTCAATGACGCAGAACAAAATAAACCAGCTCGCCTGCGGCGGCAAGACACCTATAGTGGTTACCGCACAAGCGCCGCAGGTTGCCGCGGCAGTTGCTGTAGAGCACCCATCAGCGAGTGTCCAGGAGCAAAAACCAAAAACACCAAAAAGTACTCCTCCCACAGTCTCTTTTGCGGCACCCCCGCCCCCTGCCGTTGAGCAAATACCTCCGCCCAAAAAGGCAGGGTGGTTCTCTTTGCTCAAGAGTTTGTTTGGCGGTAACTAAAGTCATCTCCATGCGGTACTTCATTATCAGCATAAGTATATTCTTGTCTATCCACCCGCTGTCCGCGCTTGCATCCGTGTGGGGTGGCGGGTTGGCGTTGACCACCTACAGCACTTCGGAAGTTTCAACAGGCGGTATACAGGTCGGCGGGAGCGGCAGTGCCTACTCCGAGTCTGGGAGCGCTTCGGTAGAAATAAAAAACACACTTAATACGCAAGCAGGCAGCGGAGTGGTAGAGGTCGAGGTTAGGACAGAGGCAGATGGAGCTGTACACACAGAGTCAGTCAAGAAGAGCATTTCCCCCAGCGACAAGTCGGTGCAGGTCTTTGTGGCAACCTCCAGCGGCGCCGAAGTCAGTGCGCAGGCGGAGGTGTGGCAAGGCGCAGGAGAGGCATCCTCAAGCGAGCGGGCTACGTCTACCGCAAGGACAAGCACTACTAGTGCCACAACCACCTTTGGCACACTCCCGCGAGTGTTTTATTTCTTTACTTACAGCATACCTGTAAGAGTCTCTCACTGGTTTTCCTACCTCTTTTCCTTCTTTGGTAGTCGCTAAACCCAAAAACCGCTCTATGTATAGTTTTTTTGGTAGCAAATAAAACCGTTGGCCCAAAACTAGCGCGCGTGGTTTACTAGATCTTGTATTATAATGGCCGTTTCTTCCGGGCCAAAGACCTCTTGTGTGCGTATGCCCGTCTCTTTAACCACGGCGTCATTGCCGCCCTCTTTGAGGGCGTCGCCGATGTAGAGCATCTCGGAAACAGAAATGTCCGTCATCTCTATAAGTTGCCGCACTCCGTATGCTTTGCTTATTCCTTTGCGTGTAATGTCTATCGAGGTTGTAGCGTTAAGTCCTATAGAAAAGTCCGGGAGTCTTCTGATGAGCGCTTTATACAAAGGAGTGCGTTTTTCTTTTGTCGGGTCCCACTTCTTCTTCTCAGCAATTGGCGCGCGCTGACCAAGAGCAGAGAAGGTTATCTGCGCGCCGCGGTCTTCCACCTGCTCGCCGTATGCCGGATTATACTCCTCTACTATGTCCGTGCCTGTCTCTGCACGCGCCTCTTTGAGCGCTTGTAAAATACGGCTCTTCTCTATAGTGGTAAGCGAGCGGTCATACACTGTCTGCCACTTGCCGTCTTTGTGTATATAGCATACCGCTGCGTTGGTGGGAAATAGGTACAATCTGTCAAGCCGCGCTCTCTCTTGGAGAGCGGGCAAAAATTGCCTATCAAACTGATGAAATGCCGCGCCGGACATAACTGCCACCGGCATCACTCTCAAAAGGTTTCCTACCATCTCTCCCATCTGGGTAGACACCGGCTGCTTGCTTTCAGTGAGCGTGCCGTCAAGGTCAAACACCACTAGTTTTGGGTGGGCGTGCATACTTTACGCCAGGTTGTCGGGCAGCAAAATTTTGAGGAGTTTTTTGAGCGACACTTTTGCAAGTCCAAGCACCGTGTCGGCTCCGCCGTAGTAAATATAGAGAGTATCGCCGCGCACCACCTGTCCGCAGGAAAATACTGCGTTGCGCACCAGTCCCACGCGCTCGTACTCTTCCAGGGGTTCAAAAATGGTGTCGACACTGCGGGAAAGCACAATAGACGGATTTTTAAGGTCCAAAAGTACAGCACCAAGCCGATATGTGTTTGTTTTGGAGACCCCGTGGTAAATAAGTAGCCACCCCTTTTTGGTTTTTATAGGCGGCCCGGCAATTCCTATCTTTTTGCTGTCCCACATACCAGGCCTGGGGCCCATAATCTCGATACAGCGAGTTAGCTTGTTTTTGCCAAAGTCTAGAGTGTCCAAAAAGTCGGCGCAGATCATAGGGTCAATGCGATGGAAGATCATATACTGCCCCTTTATTTTTTCGGGCAGAAGGCACATGTCTTTGTCGTTGACATTCTCCGGCGTAGTTAAAATTGGCTTGCTCCATTTGTCCCACCGTTTCGCAAGAAAGTCTCTGGCAGTAATGGTGGTCAATGCAACGCGAGTTGGGTGTACGCCGTCAAACGCAGTGTAGGTCATATATAGAGTGCTGCCTATTTTTGTGATGCGCGGGTCCTCACAGCCGGAGTTTCCGGTGGGCGATCCGTGCTTCTTTTCAAACTCTTCGCGCGGAATATATGCCGGCTCCTTGGAGCACTCGATAAACTTGATGCCATTTTTGCTCGACGCATACCCCAACACGCTTGTATTGTCGTCGCCCATCGCGCGGTACAGCAAGTGTACCGAACCGCCGAGGTCTATAGCACCCGCATTAAAGGTCGCATTCTTTTCCCATGGGTGCTCGGTGTTTGGTTTTATGATGGGGTTTTCTTTAGCGCGCACCGCCAGCTCCACGCGTTTTTTAGGGATGAGTGCGGCTAAAAGGTCGTGGAGGTTGAGCGAGGCGCGCGCACACACCGTGTCGGCGCCGCCGTAGTAAATATCCACCCGGTCGTTTTTTTGTAAGAGTGCTCCGGAGGGGAAGACAATGTTGGGTACGATGCCGTACTTTTCATACATATCTTCCGGCACCATAATAGGCCCCTTGGTTTTGCCTACAATCTGGTGCGGGTCGGTTAGGTTTAAGAGCATCGCTTCAATACCAAACACCCGCTCTCCTCCGCCAAAGTAGTTTTGGATGTATGAGTAAAATAAGAGCCACCCCTCTTTTGTTTTAATGGGCGGGGAGCCAACCTCGACATGGTCGTGGTCAAAGCGCAGTGGGTTTATGGTGTGTTCTTCGAGCTCGCTGTGCCACTTCTCCCAAAAGGAGAGGTCCCACAACTCTTCAATCCTGTTGCACTGCGCAATGGCAATTTTTGCCGGCGGCTCGTCGGTGTGGGTGGTTACAATTACCGTTATTTTTCCACCAATGCGCTCGGGGAAGAGCGCCATGGCTTTGGCGTTAAATGGGGTCACTAGATGCCGCTCTGTTACGGTTTCTAGGTCTTTTGATATTGCACAAGCTACCTTGATGTTGCCGGGGCCAAATGGCTGGCCGCCAAGCGCGGTGTAAAAAATATAATATTTTCCTTCAAAATATGTAACGCGCGGGTCCTCACAACCGTACTTTTCCCACGGTTCTTCTGGAATTATAAACTGCCGTCTGTTTTGAAAATGCCTGCCGTCGAGCGAAATTGCCTTGCCGATGGTCGAAATACCAGCCGGGGACATCAAGGCATCCGGACGGCCCAAAGCTCGGTAGAGCACATGCGTTATAGAGTCTTTTTTAATCGGGCAAGGGTTAAAGGTGCCCCGCGCCTCCCACGACTTGTCGGTTATGGGGGCGATGATAGGGTTGTGCGAGCTTCTGCGGATGACGTACATATATTATTAAGTATACTTTTATTTTTTCACGGGAGTAAGTACCGCATGCTCGTGTTGCATTAGTTTGCGCACAAAGTCGCGCAGGTTCGCGCGCGCAGAGGCAATGTACTTGTCGCCGCCGCCGTAGTACACCACCACATCATCACCCCACAGCACGGCACCGGAGGCGTACACCACGTTCGGCTTCCAGTCATGCTCGTACCACTCTGCCGGAGTCAATACCGGTTCTTGTGAGCGATACAAAATTTTGGTCGGGTTGTTAAGGTCCAGCAAAAGAGCCCCAACCTTGTAACCGATGTGCGGCTCATTTTTTGGGTCCATACCGTGGTAAAAAAGCAGCCACCCGTAAGGAGTTTTTATTGGCGGGGCGCCGGCGCCCCGCACAAACGAGTCCCATCCGTCTGAAAATCCGGCTCTATTGTTGTTGCTTTGTATTGGATTGTCGGCAAGATTCTCGAGCGAGTTTACATAGTCCACTAACACCTGCGGGGTAAGTGCGTGTAAGATGGCAAAACGGCCGCCGATTTTTTCCGGAAAGAGCACCCAGTTTTTGTGCGTTTCGTTCTGCGGAGATATGGTTATATGCCGGGCCCACGCCCATGCTCGTTTTGAAAAGTCGCCAAGCGCGAGTTTGGTAACCGCCAAGCGCATAGACTGCCACCCGCTAAAAATACCGAAGGTCATATAGAGATTCTCGTCTATTGTTACCGCGCGCGGGTCCTCGCATCCTCCCCAGCCGCCACCGGATGCATAGAGGTCCGTGTTGTAGGAGAGCGGGCGGTAGCGTGGCCCGCCACCGCCCTTTTGCTGCGTGGTATCAAACATGCCACCCCAATCGTACACAGGGTTGTGGGAGCGTTCATCAAAGTTGATGCCGTCTTTACTCGAGGCATGGCCAATTCGCGAAACGCCGTCTTGCCCGAGCGCACGGTAAAACAGATGTACTCGGCCATCATGCACGACCGCAGCGGGGTTAAAAACCGCCTCGGACTCCCACCAATGTTCAGGATTTGGCCCAAGGACGGGGTTTTCTGCCGTACGGGTAAGTGCAAGCGGCCGGCGCGTCTCAAAGAGCCAAAACAAGAGCAGTGCTATAAACAAGACGGCAAGGACACTTAACACGAGCAAAGTACCTGCCACATCGGCTGGTAATGTTGCCGCAACTGCCGCTATTGAAAGTACCGTGTTCATTTCCGCCCGTATTTGTCCTCTAGTCGGGTAATGTCATTTTCGTCAAACTCGCCAAAGGCGATTTCAAGAAAAACTAGCCCGTCAGAGCCGCTTGCAACGCGGTGACGCTCTCCGCGTAGCACCTTAAATTCGCCCCCGAGTCCTACCGCCGTATCAACGCCGTTTACGCTTACGGTGCCGGACCCATGTAGTATGCGCCACTCTTCGTCGCGGTGTTCATGTTGCTGTAAGGAAAGTTCCTGGTCGGGGTCGAGGGTTATTATTTTTACAGTGCAAGGTTCGTTAAGCGTAAAGCGCTCAAAGTTGCCCCACGGGCGCACCTCTTTAAGGTGATGTGAGATTTCATCCATACATATATATTGTAATACAGAATACTGCAAAAATGTTTTTTTGGTTGGGTACAATGCCCGTCTTAGTACAAGAGTCGCATGCATGACTTTTCTTGAGACCTTTGCTACACTTCGCGCGTATTATCTATGCCTCATTAGAGGCAAAAAGGTGCAATGGAAACGCCAATCATACCGATACTACTGACAGGCGGCAGCGGCACCAGGCTCTGGCCTGTCTCGCGTGACGCAATGCCAAAGCAGTTTTTACCCCTGTTTGGGGAAAAATCAACTTTTCAGCAGACGCTTAATAGGGTAAGCAACCCAAATCTTTTTTCCACACCGATAGTGTTGACATCAGAATCCTTTCGTTTTTTTGCACGGCAACAGGCGCAGGAGGAGGGTGTCTCTCCCACGATAGTTCTCGAACCAGTGCGGCGGGATTCCGGACCAGCGATACTCGCCGGAGCATTCTTGGCGGCGCGGCAAAACCCAAAAGCGCTTGTGTTGGTACTGGCCGCGGATCAACTTATTCCCGATACGGAGTTATTTCATGAAGCGTGTATCACGGGGAGACGGGCGGCGCAGGATGGCAGTATAGTGCTGTTTGGCATCCGCCCCACAGAGCCCAAGACCAGCTACGGATACATACACCAAGGCGACGTTCTGAATGCCCCAGATGTTTTTGTCGTCTCTAAATTTGTAGAAAAACCGGACAGAGAAACCGCGCAACGCTACATGGAAAGCGGATTTTTATGGAATTCCGGAAATTTTCTCTTTAGAGTGGATGTATTTTTACAAGAAGTTGCGCGATATGAGCCGCAGATGTTTAAAGAAGTGGAACAGGCCGTGGCGCACGCGGAGTCTGACCTTGGATTTACGCGTCTTGAGCCGACGGCGTTTGCGCGCGCCCCGCAAAAGTCCGTTGATTACGCGGTTATGGAGCGGACTTCCAAGGCCGCGGTGGTTGAAGGCCGTTTCCGCTGGTCGGACATCGGCAGCTGGGAGGGGATGTACCAAAGTGTCGATAAGGACCCGGCAGGCAACGCGGTGCGCGGCGCCGCGGTGCTACTTGATACGGAGAACTCCCTGGTGCATGCCGAGCGGGTAACAGCATTGCTGGGCGTAAAAGATATTGTTGTAGTCACGACACAAGACGCGGTCATGGTGGTGTCGCGGGACCGCGCCGAAGATGTAAAAAAAATAGTCGGCGCCCTCCACGATGCCGGCCACAAAGAGGCGCGCGAACACAGCCGTGTGTACCGTCCGTGGGGCTACTTCGAGTCCATGGACACCGGGGACCGTTTCCAGGTAAAGCGCATCGTCGTTTTGCCGGGTGAGATGCTTTCACTCCAAAAACACCTTCACCGCTCCGAGCATTGGGTGGTGGTGCGCGGTGTGGCGGAAGTAACCGTCAATGAAGAAAAAAAACTGCTGCACGAAAACGAGTCCATATATGTACCGATGGGGGCTCTACACCGCCTCGGCAACCCCGGCAAAATCCAACTAGAGTTAGTAGAGGTACAAACAGGAAGCTACCTTGGCGAAGACGACATCACGCGGCTTGACGATATATATAAGAGGGGCAGTTAGTACACGGAAAAGAGTTGGTTAAAAAGATTATACCAGGCAGGCTGGAAACTGCTCATCGGTCAGACAAAAACAACATCCGCTCGCGGGGGAAGAGCCACAATGCTGTGTGGTATATGCCGTAGGTGATAAAAAATGCCGAAGCCACATCTATTGTGTAGTGCAGGTGGCCCAGTAGCACAATAACACCGAAGAATACTGACCACGCAAGAAACAAGTACCGCAGCATCGGGCGGTGCCAGAACATAAGAGCCATAAGAAAGGGGATACCAGTGTGCCCAGAAAAAAATAAATCTCCGCCGAAAAGAAAATATTTGCTGAAAAAAATCTGTACGTCGTCTACGAGTATTGCGGTCGGAAAGGGGCCAAGGTGGGTCATGGAGACAAATGCTGCACGTATAAATATGAACAGTGTGAGAGAGTGAAGTAAGAAAGGGATACGCTTGGGGTTTTCAAAGCAGAGCCAAAAAATAACAGCGACAAGCAGTACGGCTCCATACACAAAGAAAATATCTACATCAAAAGCAGGAATGTTAGAAAGCACAATATCCTCCACATAGTTACTCGCACGGCTGGTGGCGTATATACCCGCGTAGTAGTTAGCAACTATCGACAGCGTAAAAAACGAAAGCGCGAACGGCGCAGAGAAGCGAAAATACTTGTCAAACCAGCTCTCTTGGTAGCGCCGCCACACGCGCAAGTGCCAGGCCTCTATAATCACTTCTTGCATAGGGGTCTCTTGCTGGGGCATACCGTTATATACTAATACTACTAAAGCGTATGGAACTTGCCACTATTATCGCGCTCCTCGAGCAGTACCGCTACCTCATACTCTTTCCCTTGGCGTGTTTCGAGGGTCCGATGCTCGGCTTCATCACGGGGTCTTTGGTGCCGCTCGGGTACTTCCACCCGCTACCGCTCTTTGTGACGCTGGTGCTCGCCGACGTAATTCCCGACATTTCTTATTATTTTTTCGGGCGGTGGGGAAAGAAAAAGTCGCTCATCGAAAGGGTCGGCCCTAAACTGCGTATAACTCCCGAGCATTTTGAAATGGTGCGGGGTCTTTGGCACACACATCCTTTCAAAACTATGGCTATCACCAAGTTTGCATACGGACTATCGACTCCGCTTCTCATCAGCGCAGGCTTGGTTCATTTGCAGTTTAAAGTTTTTTGGCAATACAGCGCGATCCTCGCCGCTTTCCAATATGCGGTTTTGATAGGGCTTGGATATTTTTTCGGCGGATACTTCGCGACCGTCGAAAATACGCTTGTGCGGGTGGAAATACTGATAGCCGCCGCCGCGGTCGTATTTGGCATCTACTATCTTATTACACACTCTGTACGCTCGCGTTTTCTAAAGAAAGATTTCGGTCAATAGTATTGCGGTAGATTTCTTCCCACTCCTTTGCGATTTTTTCGGGGGAGAGTGTTTTGGCGAAGGTCACCGCCGCCTTACCCATGCGCTCGCGCAGGGCATCGTCGTTTAAAAGAAGTTTCAATTTTTCCGCCAAAGCGCGGTGGTCGCCCGGCTCTACCAAAAATCCGCAGTCACTCGGAGTGTAGTCTGGCAGCCCTTTGGAACGCGCACACACCGCTGGCACACCGGTTGCATACGCCTGCATGAGCGAAAGTGACTGGCTGTCTGCGGTGGACATAATGACAAAGGCGTCTGATGCTCGATAATACCGCGCAAGCTCGTCTGGGGGGACAAACCCAGTAAAGTGCACCCACTTCTCTATGGCTAGTTGGTGTGCCAGTATGCGCAAATTATGGTGCTCTACACCCAGCCCGGTTATGAGGAGCGAGAGGGAGGGGAAATGTGGAGTTAATAATTTCACTGCATGCAGTAACACGTCAATGCGCTTTTCGCTTGCAATCCTGCCGGAGTATATGACAACGGGCTCCGCAAGCCCCATATCCTTTCGCAGAGCATCTTTTTCATCTTCATTTTGTACTGGATAAAAGAGTGGCAGTTCAACCGGGTTTGGTATGGCCTTCCAGGAGCGCTTAAATCCCTTTTGTTGCATGCTGGTGATAAGCGCTTGGTATGGCGCGGTGATATACGCGCAGTGGTTGTAATAATAAGCGTCGAGCCGCCGTGCGATACTTGGTGCAAAGCGGTAAAATTCCTCGACCGGCGTGTGGTTGGTCCCTACGAGCGGCACGCCAAATTTTTTTGCAATGCGCAAGGCCTCGAGCCCTGTTCCGTACGGGCTGTGCGTGTGGATGATGTCTGGCTTAAACGCGCGCAGAAAAGAAAAGGATCGTCCGGTAGGGAGCGCGATACGCGACTGCCCGGTGGGCGAGCGCAGGAGCCGCACCGAAGGAAGCCGCACAACCGGCATACCTTTAATGTATTCCGGCTCCTCGGGTAGGGCGCGCGCGACTACTTCGTAGTCGCGCGCGCTGTAGCGCGGTGCCACGTAACAGACGCGGTGGCCGCAACGCACAAGCTCGGTACCAGTTATTAAGATAGAGTCGCTAATGCCAGAAAGCTCGGGGTAGAAGTTATCGGCAAAAAAAGCGATTCGCATACCGCTATAATACCCTTAATATAAATATTTTCATCTAATAACCATAATGTTCACGGTCGTGTATACTAAGGTTATGGGTACGCTGGAACAAAAAACGGCCAAGCGGGCACGGAGAGAGAAAATCCAACAAAAAGTCACACTGGCTATTTTCCGCTTAACAACCAGAAATGCACGGGCTGCATTTGCGCCTGAAGCAGTACTCATGAAGCGTCTGTTCCCAGAATCTACCAAAAGGTCTCCCGCTCAACGTCTTCGCCAAGCAATTCATAGACTCGAGGAGAAAGGCCTCGTCCAGTGGAATAGGGGAACTCAAGGATGGTCGGCTGGCCTTACTGAGAAGGGGAAAAAGTATGCGGAGAAACTGCACGCGGTTGAATACATCCGGATACGCAAGCCAAAAGTGTGGGATCAAAAGTGGCGTATAGTGATGTTCGATATTTGGGAACGTCGGCGTCCCATTCGGGACAAACTACGTCGAGCTTTGCAGAAAGCCGGGTTCCGACGCATCCAGAACAGTGTGTGGGTAAACCCATACGATTGCGAGGAGTTAGTTGCGCTATTGCGAGCTGATTTACGGCTGGGTGAAGGAGTACTCTATCTTATTGCGGAAGGAGTTGAGAATGACCAAAAATTGCGTCAATGGTTTGGCCTGTATCCTTAATATGTACGACCGTACATATTAAGGATTTATTGTTTTTAGTGTGTTTTTTTGTGATATGCTAAATGCTAATAAAATCAGTTCCTAGATATTTTCCAACAGCATGGAATCATATGATTAAAATTTTCAAAAGAGGCCACAACCGCAGTACCTGCTGGTATTTCTCCAATGGTTGCGGGAGTTTTTATGCTAAATTACGTATATCAGCCGCATGAAACTTAGTTTTGTCATCCCGGCGTACAACGAGGAAGCACTTATTGCCAGTTGTCTTGAGTCGGTACAGCGCGAGCTGGCGCGGGGTAGTTATGACACGGAAATTATTGTCGTAAACAACGCTTCAACCGACCGCACCAAGGAAATTGTACTGAGCTTCCCTGGGGTCAGGGTGGTGGACGAACTGAGAAAGGGTCTTGTACAGGCGCGCCATGCTGGCCACACAGCGGCAGTGGGGGAGTTGGTGGCACACATAGATGCCGACACGCAGTTGCCTCCTGGCTGGGTGAACACCGTACTCTCCGCATTTGCAGAGAGTCCAAAACTTGTCGCTCTCTCGGGCCCTTACCTATACAACGATCTGCCGGTATTTAAACGCTCACTGGTGAAGCTTTTTTACGCGGTCGGGTACGTGTTTTATTACCTCGCCCACTATGTGTTTGGGGTCGGAGCGATGTTGCAGGGCGGCAACTACGTGGTGCGCCGGTCCGCGCTTGAAGAAATAGGCGGCTTTGACACAAGAATAGATTTTTACGGCGAGGACACCGACATCGCCAAACGTCTGGGGCGAGTGGGCGAGGTGCGCTGGACCTGGAAGCTCCATATGTATACCTCGGGTCGGCGGCTAGTACACGAGGGCATTGTACGTATGGGTATCCGCTACGCTGCCAATTTTATATGGGTAAGTATACTGGACAGGCCGTACACCAAAGAGTATACCGACGTGCGCTCAAGATAGTATTATAAGTATATGGATACCCTTGTTGTTTTTGGGGCCAAGTATTTGGTAGTGCTGGTTGCACTGGTGGGGATTGTAGCAGTGGTATGGATGGCAGAGGGCCGTAGGCGCCTACTTTGGCTCCTGGCGGTGTCGCTCCCGCTTAGCTACGCGCTAGCCCGCTTGGCAGGCCTTTTGTACTCACACCCGCAACCATTTGTGGTAGAAGGGTTTGAGCCGCTTATCCAACATACAGCAGACAATGCATTTCCTTCCGACCACACACTGGCGGCGGGTATTTTTGCATCCGTGGCGTTTTTGGCCGACTGGCGCGTTGGAGTGGTACTGTGGGCACTGACGCTCTCTATAGGCGCCGCGCGCGTGGTAGCCGGCTTGCACTACACTATAGACATTGTGGCAGGTGCTCTGCTTGCAGTGTTTGCAGTCTGGGCGGCCCGCAGATGGCTGTGGAGCATGCTATAGTGCCTTTGATGGGGTTGTCCCCACCGCTCTTCTTATGTGTCTATTTTAGCCATAGAATAGAGGAGGAGGCATATTTTATTAATTTGTAAATACTACTAACGTAACGATATGGAAAAGGAAATTGCATACTGTGTTAAGTGCCGCGAGAAGAAGGAAATGGCCGACCCAAAAGAGGTAGAGATGAAGGGTGGCCGCCGCGCCATGTCTGGTACCTGCGTGTCTTGCGGCACCAAGATGTTTAAGATTTTGGGAAACAAAAAGTAGTTTTTGGTCGAATGAGTAAAAAGACACCACCCATAAATGGGTGGTGCAAAAGTGCCGCTCGGGGGGCAGCGGCTTTGGAGTTCCGCTAGCAGGAAGGCACCAAAGCGCGCACGCTCCCGAGCGGCCGCCGTGGGGTCCTTCTTTATAGACGAAGTGTGGTCCACTTACACAACATTCGTCTAAAAGAAGTGTGTTTGCACCTCATCTCCGTACAAAAGGTTGGCGGCCCATTGCGCGGTTTACTATGCAAACACTCCCTCGGACCTGTCTGCCGCTATTGTGCCAGATGTTGATAAAAAAATCCACTCGGCTTGGTGTGTATGCTATTATTGTATGTATATAGGTGCGCAAATGTCACTATGTCATGTCCAACAAGGTAGCCACGCCAATACCAGACTATCTTGAGGAGACATACTGGTGGGCGTATGTGCGCCCTTTTGCGGTGCGTCTTTTTGAACGCCAGTGGCTCATAAATACTATCCTTTTTGGCAACTATGTAAGGTTGCGCAATGTTGTGCTCGACGAGTTTGGCGACGACCTGGCCGGGCGCACCCTGCAAATGTCATGTTGTTATGGAGACCTCTCGCCACGCTTGGCAGGGCGCGCCGCAAAAAACGGCGGCTCACTCGATGTTATAGACATACTGCAGGTCCAGCTAGACAATCTGCGCAGGAAAATTACGCCAGAGATGAATGCGCAGACTCTCCTTATGGACGCCACGGCACTTACTATGCCGGACAAGAGCTACGACAGGGTATTGCTATTTTTTTTGTTGCACGAAGAGCCACAGGCATATAGAGAAAAGACCGTGAGCGAAGCTCTTCGCGTTCTGAAACCGGGAGGCAAGATTGTTATAATAGACTACGCACGGCCGGCCAAATGGCACCCGGTGCGTTTTTTAATTTACCTTTTTTTGGCCAAGCTCGAGCCCTATGCGGTCGACCTCTGGGGCAGGGAACTGGCCGACGTTATACCGGCGCAAATGGCCGGCCGCAGATGGCAAAAGTCGTCTTACTTCGGCGGTCTATATCAAAAACTGGTCAGTACTCGCTAAATTTCAAGGGAACAATCGCCAATTTCCAAACACACAACATCCTTACATTCTCAAGTTTGTAAGGATGTAGTGTCCTGTGCGGTTGGTGTGGAATGTCGTATAGTGTACATATATGACGAGCAGACGTGTTAAAGAGGACCAGAATTATTGGAACTTTGTATTTTCTGTATTTTTTATTGTTGTGCTTGTCGGGAGCCTCTTTTTTATGCGCTCGATGCGAGGCGGGTACCCGATGGCCGTGCCGCCTTTTGATGCATTTTTAATGGCTCTCGCGACCTTCCGGATTACGCGCCTTATCGTCTACGACAAAATCACTCGCTGGTTCCGCGAGCTTTTTGCCGACACGCGAGAGTTTTCCTCGACGCTCGGGACAGGTGAGGAAGTGATAATGGTCGAAGTACGGCCATATGGTAGCGGATTGCGGCACACGATATATGACCTGCTCCAGTGCCCGTGGTGCATCGGGATATGGTCGGCGCTTATCGTCGTCGTGTGTTACTTTGTCTTTCCGTGGTCGTGGACGGTTATCTTTTTCCTTGCGCTTGCGGGAGCTGGGTCGCTCTTCCAGGTCGTCGCTAACGCGGTGGGGTGGCACGCGGAAAATCTAAAACTCGACGCGCAGGAAAAAGAACGTGATTTGCAACTGTAGGTCGCTGCCTATACAAAAAACTGGTCAGTACTCGCTAAATTTCAGGGAGCCGATTTATTTACCGATCATCATCCAAACTATGAGTTAGCTGTTCAGGATAGACTACTATTAAGTATTTTTTAAGTGTAAACCACTGCCTTGTCTACTTTTTTGAAACAGGAATACCGATGCAGTAGAATGTAGAAGGAGAGTCGGCGATTTTTCCTTTTGGAGGATAATAGTATGTTAATCCTAAACAACTCTTTGTATTATCGCGTAGGGAGTATCCAGATAGAGTAGGCCCTTCTCTATCAAAAGCCTTAGGATAGAGAATGAACAAAGCAGTCACGATTATAAGAGCCCATATCCATTTAGTTTTCATATACCAAAATTATACACTCAAAAAGTGTTGGCCACCCTATCAAGGCCTTGCCCTGCTATCCGCTTCCTAACTGGATCTAATTCAGCGACCAAATGACGTAGTTTAAATAAGCGGCGAAGCTGACCCAAAGGATATATGGCACCAAGAGCCACGCGGCTGGTTTGGAGATTTTATAAAATGCAATGATTGTGGCGAGAATAGCAAGCCAAAGGAATGTGATCTCAATAAGCGCACCACCGGGGCTATGTAGACCAAAAAAGATAATCGACCAAAGGGTATTCAAGACCAGCTGGCTGAGAAATATGCCGAGGGCGATTTTGATTTGCTTTTTACGTTGTATGACCAGCCCTTCGACTTCGCTCAGGGTTAATTTGTTGTACTCACGCCAAATCAAGAAGGCCGCGATGCCCATAAGCGCAAATAGTGTCGTCCAGACGGGTCCGAATACCCATGCCGGGGGATTTAAAGCCGGTTTGACGATCCCGGCGTACCAGCCGGCGATGGACGGAGTCGTAAACACCGAGCCGATCACCCCCGCCGCCTCGGAAACTACGATGGCGATGATGAGTTTGAATGTGTTGTTGATTTTCATCCTTATTTCCTCTTAGAATCAGCCCAAAGCGACAATATACCCAAGGCTAAAAAGAGTGCCACCTCTATCCAATTCTGTTTTTGAAACGCATTGAAAAGCGCTGTCCCAAAAAAGATTATAAATATCGCAAGACTGGTAAATTTATATTTTTCCATATTCATATTTTAACACTTTGTTTTGTATTTGTCCGGAGGTCCCCACATCCATCGGGGTTTCTCGCCTTTTTTATAACAAATCCAAATAAGCACTGCCGTGGCAATAATAATCAGAGGTAAAAACCACAGTAAGAAGTCCTCGCCGGTCTCAATATACCTTTCAGCGAATAGTCCCGGCACGATAATAACGAGCAAATACGCAAAAAGCACGATCCAGCCCTCTTTTTTAGCCGGCGCCCAGCCCCAGCCGTAGAGCCGCGCTTTAAACCAATAACCCTGCGGATTGTCTTTTAGATAAGCAATATATTCTTTGATCATAATGATGGTGTTGATTTAGGGTTAAGCGTATCTTTGATTTGTTGAGCTAAGGCGCATAGCCCTGTGCAAAGCCACTTCAAGCTCGCGGGGGACGTTCTTTCAGACCGCTAGCAACAATCCGACTTTTTAGCTCCGCTGCATTCTGGGAAGGATGTTGGCCTCCATGATATCAATTGAGGATTGTGGAATCTGCAAGTGTGGGTGATCCTCAAATATTTTGGCTACCGCGTCGGCTGAGTCGGCCTCGACGAGCGAATACATCATAAGGTCGTTGCTTGTGTCGGTTATACCAGCACCGGTAACCTGCTTGTTTTTGCCCAAGCCCGCCGTCTCTTTGACCATCTCGCTATTTTTGGCTAGCCAGGTATCCCATTCCCCCTTCATCTTTGCCTCCATGGCCTTGCGTTCCGCCTCGGGATTCTTCATCCAATCTTGAATGACAGAAACCGGCGCTTTATAAATCGCGTAAAATTTTTTCATGTCCCGAATTATACCCCCACTTTATGAAGGAGCAAAGAAACACATCTAGTAAACTCTGGGCTCCACTCGTTGGACATGTTTGGAACGGTAGATTGGAAGGCACTTGAGCGGGAAATGCAGTAGCTTATAGTTGCGATGCCGGGGCTCAAAATTATATAACAGACAAACCGCCCGAGAGGGCGGCTTGTCTGTCTCTGGAGGGACGGCATTCCGGCTTACTTGTCCGGCACCCCTCATCCATCGTAAGTACTCACGTGTGCCAGCGAGCCTTTCTGGCGTCAGATATTTACACCCGCACTATAACATATTATGCCCTCGGGAGGGGGCGAGCCTCCAACCTCAAACTAAAAAGCCACCTTGGCCGAGGTGACTTAATAGCGCCCGATGGGACTCCCCTGGGTCCAAAGGACTTTCTTAGTGCGCCCCCCGCACGAGGCGGTTCCGAGGGGGTTTTAGGACGCAATGACAAAAAGTAGTATAGCATATTGCGCCCTCGGGAGGGGTCGAACCTCCAACCTTCCCGTTAGAACCGGTATGCACTATCCATTGTGCTACGAGGGCAAAAGAGAAAAGCCACCACAAAACACTGCACTCGGTGCAGTTCTCGGGTGGCTATGCTCTTGCTCTCAAGCGTTGCATCGTGTTTTCAATGTATCAAATCTCGTCGGCAATCTCAATTGCCTCGTCTTCGTCCAATCCTTCGCCAATCAACTCCTGTGCCTTCTCGGCAACATCCTCATCCACATCGTATTCTTCCATCAGCCGCTTTGTTTCTTCGTCCATGTATTTAAATCCTAACGCTTGCGGGAATGAAATCCCTAAATAGTGCTAGGGTTTGATCGTAAATAGACTCAACAAGCACCTCTGCTTCTTCCGCCGGAACCTGTTTTCGCAAAAGCATCAGCCGTACATTCGCGCGTATACGCGACTTAATGACTTCACTGTTAGACCAATCCACCGCTAAATCGCGTTTGATGATAGAAACCAGCTCCCTCACAAATTCTTTCATTTCTCCGTTTCGTGCAATACGGTGCTTGCCTTTTGACACCAAGTCATAGAACGCCGCCTCTTCTTCGGTGAGGCCGGTATCTCGCATTGCAAGTTCCGTTTTCTTGATTTCTCTTGCAAGCTCTACGAGCCGCTCTATAACTTTGCCGGAATTAATGATGTTATTTTCATACTCCTCGATGATCTGCTCCAGAAGTCGCATGAGTGTTTCGTATCGCGTTACATTCTTCTTCGTCCGCATGCGCAGTTCGTCATTCAGGAGTTTTTTAAGTACCTCAACGGCAAGATTCTTGTATTTTAGGTTCTTTACTTCTTCCAGAAATTTCTCATCAAAAATAGAAATATCAGGCTTGCCACCGTTTTGCATCTTGAGAATATCAATCACCCCTTCCGCAGCTACACTTTCTGATATCAGCTCCCGTATGGCCGTCTCAATTCGCCCGTTAGAGTCAGGGAGCATCACACCGGTATCCGACAGTTTGTTGATGGCGCGTTTGAGCGCGCGGAAGAATTCCACATCGTCACGAATCTTGTTTGCCTCTGGGTGCGGCATTGCGAATCCGAAAAGTTTCGAAAGGGCTTCTGTCTCGCGCAAGAAGCGCATTTTTTTCTCCTCATCAAGCCCGCCCGTTTTCGGGTCGGTGAGTAGTGAATCCATAGCCGCATAAAATACCTTTGCGGCTTCTCCGGCGGGCATTTTTCGGTATCCTGAAAATGACATATGAGCGAGCATTGCCGACACGATGTCATATTTCTCCCGCATCTTTGCGACGATATCCTCGATCGGGTACATCGTGTCGCGCCGGTCTTCGGCACTGTAGATGGAAAGCGCCTTCTTGAGATTGTCTGCAATACCGATGTAGTCCACCACAAGACCGGCCGGTTTGTCTCGAAAGATACGATTCACGCGTGCAATTGCTTGCATGAGTGTGTGATTCTTCAAGGGCTTGTCCATGTATAGCGTGTGGAGGTGGGGCACATCAAAGCCGGTGAGCCACATATCGCAGACGATAACGAGCTTCAACGGATCATTTACATTCTTAAACCGTCGTTCAAGTTGTTTCGCATCGGTTTCCGACTGGATGATATCTTCAAAATCTTCCGGCTTGGATATAACTACGGCGACTTCCGGTGCATTCGGTATCGCACGAATGGCCTGGTACATATCTGCGGCGATCTTCCGCGTCATCGTCACAATCATCGCCTTACCCTCAAGTCCTCGACTATTGAAGTGGCTCACGATGTCGGCGGCGACTTGCTTCACACGCTCTGGCGTGCCAACGAGTTCTGCCAGCTTCGCAAACTTGCGTTTCAATACTTCGCTCTCCGGTAATGCGTATTCGTCAGCTATCGTCTCAAACTCTTCGTCAATAAAGTTGTTCGTCAGGTGGAGCGGCACGAGCCGACCTTCGTAGAAAATAGGCACTGTCGCGCCATCCTCAACCGCTTGGTTTATCTTGTAGGTACTAATGTATTTCCCGAATACGAGTTCCGTGTCTCTTGATTCCGTGCTAATCGGTGTACCGGTAATACCCATAAATGATGCGTTCGGCAAGGCTTCACGCACATTCCCAGCAAATTTCGCATACTGCGAGCGGTGCGCTTCATCCGCGATGACGATGACATTTTCTGCAAGTGATAACCCACCCGCAAGCTCATCTTCTTCGTCCTCAAACTTCTGTATGGTTGTGAACACAACGCCACTCGGCGTTTTTAGTTGTTCACGAAGCGCGGGAACGCTCGGCGCCTGCCACGCGGTCGGGTAGCCGGTGCGGGCGAATGTTTTGTGAAGCTGGCCGTCTAAGTCATTGCGGTCGGTGAGAAAAACAAAGGTTGGGCTCTTAAACTCGGGTAATACTTTTGCCTTGTTCACATAAAACACCATGGAGAGCGATTTGCCGGAACCCTGTGTATGCCAAAAAACGCCGATTTTGCCGTCGCCCTTTGGCTTCACGGCCTTGCGCGTTGCCTCCACTGCCTTATTCACCCCATAATATTGGTGATACTGCGCGACCATCTTCGTATACTTTGCCGATTCGCCGTCGCTATCCGCCCCATAAACGGTAAAGTAGCGGAAGATATCCATGAGCCGCTCTTTATTGAAAATACCTTTTACCAATACCTCAAGCTCCGACATACCCTTCAAGTTGTCATTTTCACTCTCAATGCCTTTCCATATCGCGAAGCGATCCCACGCGCTCCCTATTGTTCCGTAGCGCGCCTGCACCAGGTCACTTATCACGAGAAGTTGGTTGTATTTGAAAAGCTCGGGGATTTCATTTTTATATGCTTCAAGCTGGAGGTACGCGGAACGGATAGTGCCCGACTCGCTCGTCGGACTTTTGAGCTCAAAGACCGCGAGCGGGATGCCGTTTACATACACCACCACATCGGGGCGGCGCACCGAATCTGCCCCCTGCACAGCGAGCTGATTCACGACGAGGAATTCGTTATTGTGCGGATTCTCAAAATCAAAAAAATGTGCGATCTTCGTTTCCTCGTCGCAGTCAGCCTCGCGACGCGTAATCCGCGCTCCCTCGGTGAGCAGTTTGTACGCTTGCCGATTTCGTTCTTCCACGTTCGGGTGCTCAATGTGCGAAAGTTGCTGTACTGCCTCGTCTTCCGTTTCCGCAATCCATGGATTGATACGGATGAGCGAGCGCTTAAGACGTGGCAGAAGCACAACATCGCGGAAGTTCTCCCGCTCACCAGTTATTTGCCCGGGCGCCAAGTCTGGCCCGAATTCATAGTCATAGCCAAGCTCCTTGAGCCACTCAATGACTGGCTGTTCCGCAAGCGAATCTTCGTTGAGTTTATTGGTCATAAAATCAAATGAAGCTCAAAACTAGAAATGCCAACGAAAGAATAAACAACAGATAAAAGATGAACTCGATGTGACGCTGGTACTTCGTGAAAGTTATGAAGATTTTTTCCTTTAAATTTTTACCGGTAGAGACCAGAAACAGTTTCTGAGCCTCGGCGAATAGGTCCCTTGCCTTTTGTTTCAATTCTTCTTCGGTTTTTACATTAATTAATTCGGCTTGTTTACCCGCCGAGGCTATAATTCGGGAATACCTACTCTCCGTTTCTAGAATCAAAAAGAAACTACCAACAATAATGGTAAGAACTTGCATGACCCATGAAATAATAAGGTAACAATTCGCCTCGCCACTCGACGCAGTAGCTAGACCAACAGAAAACCCCAAAATTGTACCGGTTAGTAATGTCAGGTGCTCAAAGTTCTTACGTTTTTCCGTGATATTTCTTTCGCCCGCATCAATAAGATACTTCAGCAGTTTATCGAATTGTTCGCTTTGTTGAGGATTCATACTTGTATTTCTCCACTCATTAAGCGCGGCAAAAGGAGGTCGCGCATGGCGGCAAGCTTTTGGTTTTCTTCTAGTACTGCCAACACTTTGTCAAACATCGAATTTGTCACTTCATAAAAATCCACCAAGATTTTTTCTGGCGGCATTACTACTTCAATTTTCTCAAAGGCACTTTTGCTTATGATTGGAGCGGCTGTGCCCCCAGAAGCATGGGATTGCAAACTGCCTTTCATTTTTTGCAATAGCAAGAAAATGAAAGGCCGAAGAATTTTTGTATGCGGAATAATGCTGTTAATTTGCTGGTTGGTAAAACTCTCTCGCGTAACGATTCCAATCAACCCAATAGTTGCGATGCAACTCACACAGATTGCGCCTGCGGGGAGCTTTGAGGCACGCATAGTATCCGCACCGCGATCAGACAAAAATCTCTCCGTCTTTATGACATACATACCATTCTGTAAATCGGGAATGGTAATAAAAGGGTAGTCTATACCGAAGTTCTCTCTATCTTTTGTACTGGGGGTTTTCCCTGTAATAATTTTCCCAAGATCTCCAAGTGTTTTCACCTCCCATCCTTCTGGCAGGCCATCGACTGGAACAGTGAATTGCTTCTTGAAAATCGCCTGGGCCATTTCTTCAAGTGCCTTGATGATGCGGTTGTTGTTCTCAATCTTCTCGTCAAACGGCCACAAGGTATCAGAAATCTTCGCTTGTTCCGTGAGGGGTGGCAGTTTTATTTCGAATCGTTGGAGATCGCGAATTGGCAGTTGCGGCTGAGCACTGCCACTTTGAAGAGATACCACCTGATTATTAAATACCTGCCCAACAAGAAAAAGATTCAGAAATCTCACATCAATATTCTGTCTTGGTCTCAAAATAACCATTCCCGAATTTATACGTATATGGTCGTACGGAGTATCTTTCCCGTAATAAGCCACGTTTCCAATAGTTCCCCGCGTAGTTAATACGAAATCGCCACGTTCTAACTCACCCTTCCGCAATAAACGATCCTTTTCTTCTGAAATAAATTGCACATTACTGAAGTCAAATTTAGTCCCAGATACATTTTTAGTATTCAGAAATACAGAGTAACCACTCGCTACGAGTTCACCGCTTCCAGGATAATTCTTGCCACGATCACCGTCAATAATCTCAACCACCTCTCCTAACTTTATCGTACGCCAGGTTGTTTTGGTTTTCGTGATCATATCAATTCCAACCGAGCCAATAAACAAGGCCCGCGATAATCAGCCCGACGATAACGGCGGTTAAAATGTGCTGTTGAAACCAGCCCCAAAGATCTATAGCGAACTTTCGCCAGTACTGCTTATGCGGATCTCTGACATGTTGAATACCAATCTGTTCAGGCGGAATGCCGATAACTACGCCTCCACCGTCACCACCGCGCCCGCCGCCCGCACCTCCTCCACCCCCTCCGCCTCCACCACCGGCGGCGGTGATGCCGGGCATGGCCTTGCTTTCAGGAAAGTTGCCTTCCTGCACGTCTTCGCGGAGAGCACGGAGAATGCCAATACCAATATCCACCAGATGCCTCGCCGGATATTTAACTTTACTGTCAAAATCCTTGTAGTAAGTGCTTTCTTCACCAGCAATCCTCAAAAGCAAGTTTGCCGCTCCGCTTTTCCACTCTGCGAACAAGCCGTCATCCAGGGTAACGGAACTTATAACATTAGGCGGATTCGGCCTGTGCGTTGCCTTGACCCGTTCTGCCTTTTGTAGGAAGCGGTCAATTTGTTCTATCAATTTTTGTCGCTGTTCGCTCATACGCCAAGTTTCTTTAGGTTCGCCGTAATTAGCTCCTCAAGCTCGTCGCCTTTTTTGAACGCGTCTTTGAGCTCGGCGGAGAGCTTTTGCACTTTCTCCTCAAATGAGATGCCGTCGTCAATCTCGTCGGCGAGTCCGACATAGCGACCTGGCGTGAGTACATATCCCGTTTTTTCTATGTCCTCTACTTTTACCGCCTTGGCGAAGCCGAGAACATCTTTATACGCCGGTGCACCCTTCTCACCATGCCATGCGCGAACGGTATCCGCAATCTTTTTGATGTGCTCATCGGTAAAGACAACCTGTTTACGGGATATCGCCTCGACTTGCTCCCGTGCGTCTATAAAGAGCGTCTCTCCGGCGCGATTACGGAAGCGGTCGCCTTTTTTATTCTTCGCCACAAACCAAAGAGATACGGGGAGCGCCACATTGTAGAAAAGTTTCGGCGGGCAGGCCACAATGACATCAATAAAGTCGTTCTCGATCATTTGCTTGCGAATCTCACCCTCACGCCCGGAAACAGCGAGTGCGCCGTTTGCCATAACGAAGCCTGCCATACCGTTCGGAGCAAGGTGATGAATAAAGTGCTGAATCCACATGAAGTTTGCGCTTGAGGCGGGAGGCGTGCCGTATTTGAGACGTGGGTCATTCTCACTCAAGCGATTCGGTTCCCACTCCGCATTGAAAGGCGGATTTGCTAACACAAAATCCGCGCGCAGGTCAGCGAACTTGTCATCGTAATAAGAATTGCCGACTTCTATTTGCCCGAAGATGCCACGGATAGCGAGGTTCATTTTGCAGAGACGCCATGTCGTCGTGTTGCTCTCTTGGCCGAATACTGCGAGATGAGCCGCGTCTTTGCCGTGCGCCTTGAGATATGCACTCGCTTGTACAAACATACCCCCGCTACCTGCGGCAGGATCAAAGATGCGCGCATTCTCGTATGGCTCAAGGATTTCGACGATGAGCCGAACAATGGAGCGCGGTGTGAAAAATTCACCTCCGCGTTTACCTTCTGCTGAAGCAAATTGCCCGAGAAAATATTCATACACGCGACCGAGCATGTCCTTCTCGTGGTCAATATCATGGTTGAATTTGATACGAGAAAAAATGTTCACCAGCTCGCCAAGCACATTGCTCTCAAGTGGCGTGCGAGTGAAAATCTTCGGAAGCACACCCTTCAGTTGTTTTACATTCTCTTCTTCAATGGCCGCCATCGCCTCATCGATGTACTTACCGATGTCGTGGTGCATCGCGTGTTCGCGTAAATGTTCCCAGCGCGATTTCTCGGGGATGTAAAAAACGCCAGCACTGCGATAGGAATCCCGATTCCCAAGAATTATCGCGCGAGATTTTTCATCGGCGATATATTGCTCTTTGTCTTTCGGATCAGCAAGACGCTTTTCCAGTTCTGCGCGACGCATATAAAACGCGTCGGACACATATTTTAAAAAGAGAAGCCCGAGAACGACGTGCTTGTACTCACCGGCATCTATATTGCCACGTAGTCTATCCGCTACATTCCAGAGCTCTTTTTCAAAGTCGATGTCCTTGTGTTTCTGCGTACCGGCACGAATGACACTATCCGCCGCCTCTTTCTGTGTCGCCTGAATTCGCTCCTGTATCTCCTTCGGCAGAGAGTCAATTTCATACAAAAAGCCCGCTCCAACCTTCTTGATACGAAGTCCCTCCTTGCCTTTGAGCATCTTTTGGACTGCCTGTCGGGATACGCCAAAAGTCCGCGCAAGGTCAGTTATTGAGATATCTCCCTTTATTGCCATATTGACCATGATATACTATCGATAACTGGTTGTCAACTAGCAACCAACACCCGAGCCGCTCGCACTGCCACTCCCCCACAAGGGGACTGCGTTTTTCTAAAGTCTCTTCGAGACTAAGTGAAACGGGAGCATACATTCCGAGCAACCCCTCCCGCGGATGAAGCCTGCCTGCCGCAGGATTTTGTCGAACATTAGTTCGAGAAGATGTCGACATAATCTTTATAGATATAACTTTGAGCATATTTTGAAGCTTGTTTGCGAGGCGTGAGGATTTTCATATCAACAAAACGATCAATGAGTTTCTGCGCTCCGGGATACGTAAAGCCTGTCCATTCCTGAACATGTCTGGTCGTGACGATTGGGAGCTGGAAAAGTTTCGGGAGTACCACAGCCGCGCTTTCAGACGCACGAGTACTGAGCTTCTGAAGCTTCATCATGTCGCGGTCGCGTATCGTGGTTATCTTGCTCACTATGTCGATAGCCTCCTGCGCGATATCTATGACGCCATCAAGAAAGAAGTCCATCCAGCGCTCAGCTTCTCCATGGTGATATCCACGGAGTCGTTCATAATAGACTTTCTGATGTCGCTTGAAATATGACGACAGAAAAAGGACTGGGCGCTCCAAAAGACCTGCTTTCCAAAGGAAAAATGTAATGAGCATGCGCCCGGTCCTACCGTTTCCGTCGGTGAAGGGGTGGATGGTCTCGAACTGGGCATGCAGAATCCCTGCCTTGATGAGCGGTAATAAGTCACCTTCAGAATGTACGAATTTCTCGAGATCTCCAAGTGCTCGATTCATATCTTCGACTGGTGGCGGGACAAACGAAGCATTATTCCAACTCGTGCCACCAATCCAATTCTGAGTCCGTCGAAATTCGCCTGGGTACGCGTGATGCGTCGAGCGAGCGCCCTCCATCAATTCTTTATGCAGTTCTCTTACGAAACGCAATACAAAAGGAAATTCTTGCATACGTCTCATCCCGTAGTTCAATGCCTTGATATAATGCAAAATGTCATCGACGTCAGACGGTATGTCTGTCTCGATTTTCGCTTCGGCTTCGATAGCGTCAATCATAGTGGCATGTGTCCCTTCTATCTGACTCGATGAAGCCGCGTCCTTACGGATATACATGAAAAGAAAGAAATCAACATCCGGTAGAAGCTGTGTGATGCCATCGAGCTTCCCTAGTAAACGTACGGCAGTATCGCTCTTGCGCAGAATTTCTTGAGAAAACTGGAACCCACTCGATGGTGGAAAGCTTTCGGGAATGAAGGCTGTATATCCTTCCGGCTGTTTGCGAAATGTCCCAAGTTCCATATGTAGTTTCGTTTATATCTCTACTTTAGAGGTAAACAAAGTGTATACCTTTGTTTACATTAAGTCAACCAAAGTAAACAAGCCGTGGGGATAACGTTCCACCCCCACCCTACAGGAAGGGTAGGCAGGGACAAAGGAAGTGCGGCAAGGTGATTACCTCAACGAGTTCCTATACTGAAATCAGCGTGCCTTAACTGGTACGCTGATTTCGCGGGACGCCATCATCAAACGCGTTGCGCCTTGAGCGCCTCACTCAACGTATGGGCCCCATACTGTCCTTGAAATATGCCG